>OHAC01000004.1_pt1 | contig 222549 bp, 279 predicted proteins | sample 1577051 | NCBI WGS metagenome assembly OHAC01 (sample SAMEA3541499, study PRJEB24748) | human gut metagenome | biome: human gut; feature: human-associated habitat; material: faeces | place: China | collected 2012 | reverse complement strand
TGCTTACTGCCAAGGGGGAAAGCAAGGATAAGTTACGTGGCTTTTCTTCAGGGGTTGATGACTATGTTGTTAAACCTTTTGATCCTAATGAATTAATGGCTAGAGTTAAAGCAATTATGAAAAGATATGATATTAATACATCGCATATTGTACGTTTAAATGAAGTTGAATTGGATGGGGATAAATATGAAATCAGATATAAAGATGAATGTATTCATTTGCCACTAAAACAATTTGAATTATTATTTGAACTTGCTAAACATCCTAACCAAATTTTTTCAAGGGAACAGTTGATTGAAAAGATTTGGGGTATGGATTACGATGGGTTTGATCGTACAGTAGATGTCCATATTAAAAGAATTAGAGAAAATATCGGGCATTTACCAGGTTTTAATGTTGTAACAGTCAGAGGATTAGGATACAAAGTTGAGGTAGAGTAGATGAAATCTATTTATTCAAAACTGATTTTTGGCTTTTTTATTACAATCGTAGCTTCCTTTTCAGTAGCAGGTTTTGTATCTTTAAGATTAAATGACCAACAAATTGAATCCACAGTAGAAGAAGATTTGATTACAACAAATGATTATGTTTCTAAAGTGATTTCAAATATTAATATTGAAAATAGGGATGATATTATTGACTTATATGCAAAAAGTAGTGAAATGGCCATAACATGTTATTCAAACAGTGAAGGCTATGTTGCTTATGGAAACAAAAAATATAATCCAACACCTGAACAGATGATGGCAATGTTTAAAAGTACAAACAATGAGCTTTCCTTTAAGCATCATAATGAGGTGTTAGCGTATGGTACAAAGAATATGATCAATGGGCAAGAGTATTATATCTATGTTCAAAAAGATACCAGTGGTCAAAAAAGTGCAATTGCTAATTCAGCAATTTTGATTTTGGGGTGTGTTTTTTTAACAGGAAGTATTGTCTTTTTAGTAATTGCCGATATTATTGTTAAACCTTTAACACGTTTAACAAATGCAATCAAAGAACTGAGCAACGGGAATTATAATGTTCGTGTTGATAATGTTGGACAAGATGAAATTTCTAAATTAAATCAAGGATTTAATCAAATGGCGAGGCAACTTGCAAAACAAGATGAAACAAGGCAAAAGTTTATTTCAGATATTTCTCATGAATTTCAAACACCATTGACATCTATTCAAGGATTTGCCAATATTTTAAAAGAAGAAGACTTGCCAAAAGAACAAAGAGTAAAATATGCGAATATTATTTTATATAATAGTAAAAGATTATCTTCTCTAGCAAAAAATATGTTACAATTGACCTTGCTTGATAGAGAAGAGATTGAATTAGAGTTAACAAATTATTCATTAGTTGAACAAATGAATCGAGTTATTTCTACTCAAGAAAATCAAGCAATGGAAAAAAATATAGAAATTGTCTTTGAGATGCCTAAAAAAGAAATATTTATAGAAGGAGACGAACAACGTTTAGAACAAGTTTGGACCAATATTATTTCAAATGCTATAAAGTATACAAATGAAGGTGGACTCATTACAATTACGATGAAAAAAAATTCTAAAGATATAGAAGTGTCTATAGAAGACACGGGTATTGGAATGTCTAAAGAAGTCGTTTCTCATATTTTTGAAAGATTTTATAGAGAAGATAAAGCAAGAAACGTTGAAGGAAATGGACTCGGCTTGGCAATTGTAAAATCTATTGTTGATTTACATCATGGGAAGATAGATATTTTATCTCAAGTAGATGTGGGTACAAATTTTATTGTAAGACTGCCAATTGAAAAACAAAAATTAATTGAAAGATTGAAAAGGTAAGGGGATTAGTATGTTAGAATTAAAAGAAAAGATTTTAAGTGATGGAGAAATTATTGAACCAGATATTTTAAAAGTAGATAGTTTTATTAATCATCAAATTGATCCAAAAACTTATAGATCAATTGCTAAAGAAATTAAAAGAAGATTTGCGGGGGAAAAAATCGATAAGATTTTAACAATTGAAGCATCAGGAATTGCACTGGGATTAGCACTTAGCTATGAATTAAATGATATTCCTGTTGTTTTTGCTAAAAAAGGAACATCTAAAACAGTTAATGATGATTTATATACAAGTGAAGTATATTCATATACTAAAGGAACAAGATATATTGCTTGCGTTAAAAAGAAATATTTAAATGAAAATGAAAATGTGATACTTGTAGATGATTTCTTAGCTGATGGAAATGCAATGCTTGGATTAGTCGATATGTGTAATCAAGCAAAAGCACATATTGTTGGATGCGGTATTATTATTGAAAAAGGATTTCAAAAAGGACATCAAAAATTAGTTGATTTAGGTTATAGAGTAGAATCGCTTGCGATTATTGAATCGTTTGAAAATGGTAAAATAGTTTTCAAATAGGCTAGAAAGGAGCATCTATGTATTTAAAAAAAATAGAATTACATGGATTTAAATCATTTGCAGATAAAGTTAATATAGAATTTCAGCCGGGAATAACAGGAATTGTAGGGCCTAATGGATGTGGAAAATCTAATATTTCGGATGCAGTTAGATGGGTATTAGGTGAACAATCTGTAAAATCTTTACGTGGAAGTAATATGGCAGATGTTATTTTTGCTGGTTCTCAAGATCGCCGGGCACAAAATTTAGCTGAAGTTACTTTAATATTTGATAATAGTGATCGTATGCTCAATTATGACTATAATGAAGTTGAAATTACTAGACGTCTTTATCGACAAGGAAATGAGGCTGAATATCTTTTAAATCGGCAACAATGTCGTTTAAAAGATATTACAGATCTGCTTTTAGATACGGGACTTGGAAGAGATTCGCTTTCTATTATTTCTCAAGGAAATATTTCTAATTTTGCTGATAGTCGTCCTGAAGAAAGACGAGCTATATTTGAAGAAGCTGCAGGAGTTTCTAAATATAAAAAAAGAAAAATTGAGGCTATTAGAAAATTAGAGAGAACAACGGATAATTTAAATCGTATAAAAGATATTGTTTATGAATTAGAAAAACAAATAGCACCATTAAAAAAACAAAAAGAAAAAGCAGAAGTATTTTTAACGTTGAAGGAAAAACTTACTTCAATTGAAGTAAATGTACTTGTTCATGAAGTTTCGGAATTAAAACATCAACTAGATACGCTATCTTTACAATTAAAAGACCTTAATGAACGACACAGTTCATTAGATGCAGAAATTTTTTTGAAAGAAAGTGCTGATGATGAGATAAAAAAGAAAATGTTTGTTTTAGATAATGAAATAAATTCTCTACAAAGTCAATTATTAGAATCGATGTCTGAAGTTTCAAGACTAGAAACAAGTAAAATAGAGGTTGATCAAAAAAGAAAACATGCTTTACAGTCTCAAAACAGTGATGATATAAAGAAGAAATTAGATAACTTAAAAGCTATTTTGACGGATTTGATTGAAGAATATAATGACCGTGTTGAACGATTAAAAACAACAGAAAAATCCCTTGAAGATTTATCTCAAGAACAAACGGTTTTAACATCCAAAATCAATCATAAACATCAATCTATTAATGATCTTAATCAAGAAATTACGAAAAATAAAAATAGACAAGAAATATTAGTGGATTTAGTAGAAAATAAATCCAATTATCATCATGGTGTCAAGGCTATTATGGAACTTGCTCATGATAATCCGGATATTATTGGTGTTTTTGGAGATTTACTAGAAAATGATTCGAAGTATGATTTAGCGGTTTCTGTTGCTTTAGGAAGTGCTTTGCAATTTATTGTTACGAAAGATAATTTACAAGCTAGATTAGCAATTAAGTTTTTAAAAGATAATAAGGCAGGACGTGCTACTTTTTTACCTTTAGCGGATATGGAACCACGTTCTTTAAGAGAAGAACATGCTATTTTATGTCCAGCTTTAGAAGGTTATTTAGGTGTATTAAGTGATTTTGTTTCAAGTTCTAAAAATATAGATAATGTTATTTTGAATCAATTGGGAAATGTTATTTTAGCTGATGATATTGATCATGCTTATGAAATATCAAAGGCAACATATGCTCGATATAAAGTTGTTACTTTGGATGGAAATATTGTCAATGTTGGTGGTTCACTTACAGGTGGAACAGTTAATCGTCAACAATCATCCATTCTTCAAAAAAGAGAACTAGAAAAAGTTAAAGAAAAATTAGATGAATTAGAACAAAAACTTGTACGTGAAAAGAATGAATTACTTAAACTTGAAAACGATGCTAAAGAATTGGCACATACACTTCTACAAAAACAAATGTCATATGCCAAGTTAGAAGTTGTTGTTCAAGGAAAAAAGGAAGAACTTGTAGTTGCTAAAGGTGAATATGAAAGTTTATCGCATCAAAGCGTTGAATTGGATGAGTTTAAAAGTGGTAAAATTGATAATCAACTTGTTTTACAATTAAATGAAGCCATCAAGCATCGAGATGAATTAACAGAAAAAATAAAATCAAAAAGAGAATTAAGAATGTCCTATGTTAATGAAAATGAGCAATTAGAATCAAAATTGAAAGATTTAAGAAGGATGCTTAAAGACATTCAAGGACAAATTAATGAAAAAGCTATTTTATCTACTAAATATGAAGGATCATTAAATAATTATTTAAGTCGATTATCTAATGAATATTCCATGACTTATGAGTATGCAAGTGAAAATTATCATGATGAAGTAGATATTGAATTTGCTAGAGGAGAGGTTGCTACACTTAGAAATGAAATAGTAGCACTTGGTCATGTTAATATTGATGCTATCGAAGAATATAAAGAAGTTTCATCGCGTTACGAAAATATGAATAGTCAACGACTTGACTTAATACAAGCTCAGGATAAAATAGTACAGGCAATTGATGAAATGGATCAAATTATGATTGAGAAATTTTCAACAACATTTGAAAAGATCAATAAAGAATTTAATAATGTTTTTAGAGAATTATTTGGTGGGGGAAGAGCACAAATCAAATATACTGATCCAGATAATATTTTAGAAACGGGAATTGATATAGATGTACAACCACCAGGAAAAGCTGTGTCGAATATTACATTATTTTCTGGTGGAGAAAAAGCGTTGATTGCAATTTCATGTTTATTTGCTATTTTAAAAGTAAGACCTGTGCCAATGTGTATCTTAGATGAAGTTGAAGCAGCATTGGATATGGCTAATGTTGAAAGATTTGCAAAATTCTTAAGAGAATTTTCTAAACAAACACAATTTATTGTAGTAACACATCGTGAGGGAACGATGGAAGAATGTGATTTGTTATATGGTGCGACGATGCAACAAAAAGGTGTTACAAAACTTGTAAGTGTCAAACTTGAAGAAGCAATAGATTTTTCTAATGAAAATCGTAAGGGAGGTATTTAGATGGGATTTTTTACACAAATAAAAGAAAAATTAGTTGGAAAGTCAACTAAGCAAAATGAAAAATATGTTGTTGGTTTAGATAAATCTTCTGAAACATTTTCAGATCGTATTAATGAATTAGCTGCCCGATTTAGAGAAATCAATGATGAGTATTTTGAAGAATTAGAAAATATTTTAATTATGGCTGATGTTGGTGTTTCGATGGTCATGAAGATTGTATCTGAAATTAAAACAGAAGTAAGAATCAGAAATATAACTGATCCAAGAGAAATTAATGATATTATTGTTGATAAAATGTTCGTTATTTATGCTAATGAAAGTGTTATGTCAACTAAAATCAATTACTCAGCAGAAGGGTTAACTGTTATTTTAATGGTTGGTGTCAATGGTGCTGGAAAAACAACAACGATTGGGAAACTTGCTCATCGTATTGTTCATGATGAAGGTAAAAAAGTCGTTGTTGCTGCGGGTGATACATTTAGAGCAGGAGCAATTGATCAATTGGCAGTTTGGGCAGAAAGAGTTGGTGTGGATATCGTTAAAGGAAAAGAAGGAGGAGATCCTTCGGCCGTTGTTTTTGATGCTTTAAATAAAGCTAAAGAAACAGAAGCGGATGTTTTAATTTGTGATACAGCAGGTCGTTTACAAAATAAAGTGAATTTAATGAATGAATTGGAAAAAATGAATCGTATTATTAAGCGTGTTGTTCCTGAAGGACCACATGAAACACTTCTTGTTGTAGATGCAACAACAGGACAAAATGGTGTTTCACAAGCTATTGAATTTTCTAAGATTACTGATATTACAGGGATTGTTCTTACAAAAATGGATGGTACTGCTAAAGGTGGAATTGTTTTATCTATTAAAGATCAACTAAATATTCCTGTAAAATTTATTGGGTTAGGTGAACAAGTTGATGATTTACAAGAATTTGACTTAGAACAATATATTTATGGATTATGTAAGGGGTTAGTTGAGGAAGCATAATGGAAAATAGTTTAGAAAAAAAGCAAAGAGTAAATCTTTTGATGGATTTATATGAAGATTTATTAACTGAAAAACAAAGAGAGTATTTAGATTTGTATTATCATGAGGATTTGTCTTTGTCAGAGATATCTTTGATTAAAAATGTTTCTAAAAATGCAGTTTTTGACAATTTAAAAAAAGCTTGTTTACATTTAGAAAATTATGAAGAAAAATTAAATTTATTAGAAAAACATCAAAAAAGACTTGAAATTATAGATGATTTAGAAAAAGATATAAAAGAAGAACATAAAAATATTGATGAACATTTACAAATGTTAAGAGATTTATAGGAGGTATATATGGCGTTTGATTCGTTATCTGAAAGATTGCAGTCAACTTTAAAAAAGGTATCTGGACAAGGTCAGTTGACTGAAAGTAATATGGAAGAGATGTTGACAGAAATTCGACTTGCTTTACTTGAAGCTGATGTCAACTATCAAGTTGTAAAAGAGTTTATTGCATCAACAAAAGAAAAAGCAATTGGTGCAGATGTCGTAGGTTCATTAAAACCTGGACAAGTTTTAGTTAAAATTGTACATGATGAATTAGTACATTTATTAGGTGATGAGGTTTCAGAAGTTGATTTTAGTAAAAAGCCAACAGTTATTATGATGGTAGGGTTACAAGGTTCTGGAAAAACAACAACTTCTGGGAAAATTGCTAAATTAATTAAGACAAAATATGCTAAAAAACCATTATTGGTTGCAGGAGATATTTATCGTCCAGCAGCCGTTGATCAATTGGTAACATTAGGAAAGCAATTAGATGTGCCTGTTTATGAAAAAGGAACATCTGAAAGTGCAGAAAATATTGTTAAAGGTGCTATGAATTATGCGGCTTTAAATAATAATGATGTTATTATTATTGATACGGCAGGACGTTTGCACATTGACGAACCTTTAATGCAAGAACTAGCAAATGTTAAAGAAATTGCAAAACCTGATGAAATTTTACTTGTTGTAGATTCATTGACAGGTCAAGATATTGTCAATGTAGCTGCTTCATTTAATGAAAAATTAAGTATTACAGGAGCTGTGCTTACTAAATTAGATGGTGATTCTCGTGGTGGGGGAGCACTTTCTATTAGACATATTACGAATGTTCCAATTAAATTTATTGGTACAGGTGAAAAATTAGATGCTATTGATTTATTCTACCCAGATCGTATGGCAGATCGTATCTTAGGAATGGGTGATGTGGTCTCTTTAGTTGAAAAAGTTCAAGATGTCTATGATGAAAAAGAAACAATGAAAGCTATGAAAAAAATGCAATCTGGACGTTTTGGATTGGATGATATGCTTGATCAAATGCATCAATTAAAGAAGTTAGGTCCACTTTCAGGAATTTTGAAAATGATTCCTGGTATGCCATCTATGCCTAATTTAAACGATGAAACAACAGATAAGAGAATGAAAGAAACAGAGTCTATTATTTATTCTATGACTTTAGAAGAACGTCGTGATCCAAGTATTATTACATTATCTAGAAAACAACGTATTGCTAAAGGATGTGGTAAAGATTTAGCAGCTATTAATAGATTATTAAAACAATTTGAACAATCTAAACAAATGATGAAACAAATGTCAAATATGGATATGGCAACAGGACTTCCAAAAATGGGAGGAGGTCACTTTGTAGGTGGTCCAAATCGTAAAAAAGTACGTCATAAAAAGAAAAAGAAAAAATAATGAAAGGTGTCAAGTAAAAATGCTTGACACCTGTTTCTATCTATGTTAAATTATACAAGCAATAAGAAAACAAGGAGGAAATATAAATGGCAGTAAAATTAAGAATGACAAGAATGGGTGCTAAAAAAAGACCTTTCTATAGAATCGTAGCAGCTGATTCAAGATCACCAAGAGATGGTAGATTTATTGAATTATTAGGTACATATAATCCATGTACTAATCCAGCTCAAGTTAACTTAAAAGAAGAAGAAATCTTAAAATGGTTAAACAATGGTGCTCAACCATCTGATACAGTTAGAAACTTATTATCTAAACAAGGTATCATGAAAAAATTTGCTGATTCAAAACAAGGTAAATAATTATGGATTATGTAAAAACACTAAAAGATATAGCGATTGAATTAGTTGAGGATAAAGAACATTTAGAAGTAAGACAAATGCCTTCTTTAGATGAGAATGTTGTTGTTTTACATGTTTATTCAGCAAAAAATGACATTGCAAAATTAATCGGTCGTAAAGGTGTTATGGCTAGTTCTATTCGTCAATTAATGTCTGTTGCAGGACGTCTTTCTGATAAAAAATTAGATATTAAATTCGAATCATATGAATAGATGTGTAAAACACATCTATTTTTTTTGGAGGTTGTATGGAAAAATTAAAAATTGGAAAAATTGTTGGAACGCATGCACTTAAAGGAGAACTTAAAATACGTTCTTTTAGTGATTTCAATGATCAAAGATTTGTTGTGGGACATAAGCTTTACTTAAATGAAATTGTAGACCCTTTTATTATTAAAACTGTAAGAGTTCATAAAGGAAATTATTTAATCAGTTTTGAGGGATTACAAGATATTAATCTAGTAGAAAAATATATTGGTTATAATGTTTATGGTTTAAAAGAAGATGTTGAATTAGATGATGATGAATATTTTTACGATGATTTAATTGGTTGTCAGATCATTAATAATGATCAAGAAATTGGAAAAGTAGAATCTGTTTATTTTAATGGTGCACATGATGTTTTAACTGTACAAACAGCAAATAAAAAGATTGCTATTCCATATGTTGATGCATTTATTGAAAATGAAGATATTGAAAATAAAAAAATATTTGTTCATTTGATTAAGGGAATGTATGATGAAGATTGATATTTTATCACTATTTCCAGAAATGTTTGAAGGTTTTTTAAATACCTCAATTATCAAAAGAGCTATAGATAAAGAAGTTGTTGATATTAAGATTCATAATTTTAGAGAATTCACTCAAGATAAGCATAAACATGTAGATGATTATCCTTATGGAGGAGGACAGGGAATGGTGTTGATGTGTCAACCAATCATTGATTGCTTAAAAACATTAACAACGGATGATTCACTTGTTATTTTAATGTCTCCTCAAGGGATTACTTTAAAGCATCAAGTAGCACAAAAGCTTTCATTAGAAAAGCATCTTATTATTATTTGTGGGCATTATGAAGGATTTGATGAAAGAATTCGTGATTATGTTGATTTAGAATTGTCTATTGGTGATTATGTACTAACTGGTGGTGAACTAGGAAGTATGGTTACTTGTGATGCGGTAATAAGATTACTTGAAGGAGCTATTCGTCAAGAAAGCCATGAAGATGATTCATTTGCAGATGGATTATTAGAATACCCACAATATACAAGACCAATAGAATATGATGGAAATAGAGTGCCTGACGTATTGGTCTCTGGTCATCATGAAAATATTCGTAAATGGAGAAAATACCAATCTCTAAAGAAAACCTATTTAAAGAGACCAGATTTATTAGAAAATTATGAATTTGATGAAGAATCGGCAAATATGTTGACAAAAATTAAAAAAAAGAGTTGATATTTTTTTGAACGATGTTATAATAGCATAGGTCAATGTGACTGCATATGTTCCGCTGGTTAATCGAATGAACATACAAGACTATAAATGAAAAGGAGAAGAAAGATGAATTTAACATTAGTAGAACAAATTACTAAAAAACAATTAAAATCTGATATCCCTGTTTTCAAAGCTGGAGACACTTTAAAAGTTTATGTAAAAATTAAAGAAGGTAATAAATACCGTATCCAATTATTTGAAGGGGTTTGTATCGCAAGACAAGGTAAAGGAATTGCTGAAACTTTCACAGTTAGAAAAATTTCTTACCAAGTTGGTGTAGAAAGAACTTTCCCAGTTCATTCACCAATCATCGATAGAATCGAAGTTGCTAAAGTTGGTAAAGTACGTAGAGCTAAATTAAATTACTTGCGTGGTTTGTCTGGTAAAGCTGCTAGAATCAAAGAAATTAGAAAATAAGAAATGGGTAACCATTTCTTTTTTTCTACCATTAATTGTTGTATAATAGAACAGGTCTATAAGATAAAGATAGGTGATGTCTATGAAATATAGTAAAAAAACAATGATGGCAATATTAGAATTTATTGTTGTTTGTTTAGCAATTGTTTTTGTTTTTAAAGGCATAATTATGCCGATCAAAGTTGATGGTTCTTCAATGTATCCAACATTACATGACGGAGATCTTGCCTTTATGTCTCGGCTTGATTTGAATTCAAAACAAATTAAAAGATTTGATATTGTCACATTAGACTGTAAACAATTAGACAATGTAATTATTAAAAGGGTTATAGGGTTACCTGGAGAAAAAATTGTTTACAAAAATGATTGTTTGTATGTTAATGGAAAGTATATTAAAGAAAATTATCTTAATAAATCACATATAAAAGATGTAAAGAGTCGATATAATATTTCTTATTTTACTGATGATTTTGAAATTTCAATTGGTGAAAATGAAATTTTCGTTTTAGGTGATAATAGAGTAAATTCACTTGATTCAAGAGAATTAGGATGTTTTAAAATTGAAAATGTTTTATCAAAAAAAGGAATTATACTATTTCCTTTTAATCATATGAAAGGAATGAACTAATATGGCACAAATACAATGGTTTCCTGGCCATATGGCTAAGGCAAAAAGAGAAATCGCTGATAAAATAAAATTAATAGATATTGTTGTTGAATTGGTGGATGCTAGAGCTCCATATTCAAGTAAAAATCCATTATTTAATAGTGTTGTTAATAATAAGCCAAGATTAATTGTAATGACAAAAGAAGATTTAGCAGATGATAAACTAACACAAAAATGGGTAGATTTTTACAAAAGTAAAGGTTATTATGCTATGAGTGTTAATCTTAAGCAATTTAATGAATATAAAAAGATCATACAAGTTTGCAAAGAAATTTTGAAAGATAAAATGGCACGAGAAGCAAAGAAGGGATTGAAACCTCGTGCAATGCGAGCAATGGTTTTAGGTATTCCTAATGTTGGAAAATCTACTTTCATCAATCGCTTAGCAAAAAGAAAAGCAACTGTTACGGGGAATAAACCAGGTGTAACGAAAGCTCAACAAATTATTAAGGTAGATAAAGATTTTGAATTATTTGATACACCGGGTGTTTTATGGCCTAAATTCGAAAGTGAGGATATTGCTAGAAATATTGCTCTTATTGGCTCTATTAAACAGCAAATATTACCAAGGGAAGATTTATTTATTTATGCAGTTGAATATTTAGTTAAAAATTACCCTGGAACTTTGGAAAATCGTTATCAAATAGCTGTTGATTTACAAAGTGATTGGGTTGAAAAATGTTATGATGATATCGCATTTAATAAAAAAATAAAACCAGTAAGAGGGATTACTGATTATGAGCGTGTCATGGATATGTTTTTTACTGATTTATTTGATGGTGTTATTACAAAAATAACATGGGAGCTTCCAAATGAGTAATTTATTAGAATATGAAAATAGATATTATGATTTAGGTTATGATTATATTATTGGTCTTGATGAAGCTGGAAGAGGACCAATGGCTGGCGAATTAGTTGTTGCAGGAGTCATTTTTCCTAAAGGATTTTATGATGAACGTATTTTTGATTCAAAACAATTAACAGCAAAAAAAAGAGAAGCGATGTATCAAATAATTATAGAAAATGCATTAGCCTATCACATTGAAGTTATTTCTGTTGAAGATGTTGATCAATTAAATGTATATAGCGCAAGTCAAAAAGGAATGGAAAAATGTTGTCAAATTTTAAAGAGAGAAAAAATGTTTGCTTTAACAGATGCGATGCCTTTACACGATATTGAACATTTATCTATTATTAAAGGAGATACCCTTTCTATATCTATTGCAGCAGCAAGTATATTAGCTAAGGTAACAAGAGATCATTTGATGATAGATTATGCAAAAAAATATCCACAATATGGTTTTGAAAAACATAAGGGCTATGTAACCAAGGCACATAAAGAGGCACTTAGAAAATATGGTCCATGCCCTATTCATAGGAAATCTTTTAAACCAGTACAAGAAGTAATGAAAGAACAAATATCTTTAAATTTAGATATTTAGTTCTTTTTTTATAAAAAAAAGAAGAAAAAACAAATTTAAATGTCTATATAAATAGTGAGGTGATAAATATGGAAGAAATCTTACTATTTTTTGCTTTGAAGTATCAAGGTGATTTTCAAAGTATTTTAAAAGCATTGCAAGCAAAAGAGAAAGTTTCTCAAGAAGAAAGGAGGGAAGCAGTTGCTAAAGTAAATTCAAAATATACAACGATTATTTCAAGTGATTATCCAGATGCTTTAAAAGAAATATCTTGTCCACCATTTGTATTGTTTTATCATGGAAATTTGAATATTTTAAATGGTAAATGCATAGGTGTTATTGGTAAACGTGTTCCTAGTGAATATGGATCAAATATTACGGATAAAATTGTATGTGATTTAGTAAAAAATGAATATACGATTGTAAGTGGTATGGCATTAGGAATTGATACTCTCGCTCATAGAAGTGCATTAAAAAACAAAGGGAAAACAGTTGCAGTATTGGGAAGTGGAATTAATTATTGTTATCCAAAAAGAAATCAAGATTTATATGCTCAATTAAAAAGTAATCATCTTATTATTAGTGAAAAACCAGGTGATTATGTACCACAGGCTAAGGATTTTCCAAGTAGGAATCGGTTAATTGCTGGCTTAAGTGAATCTGTAGTTGTTACAGAAGCTGAAAAACGTTCAGGAACAATGATTACTGTAGGATATGCATTAGATCAAGGAAAAGATATCTATTGTATTCCATCAAGAATTGGGGATCCAATGGGGTGTAATTTATTGATTCAACAAGGGGCCAAGTTAGTATTGACTGTAAATGATATTATTGAAGATTAATGAAATGGAGTTGACAAAGTGAAAAAAAACAATAATAATAGTTTTTGCGATAAGGGGGTTATATTATGTATGATAAATTAGTCATTGTGGAATCTCCTTCTAAATCAAAAACAATAGAAAATTATTTAGGGAAGGAATATCATGTGACTTCTTCTAAAGGGCATATTAGAGATTTATCAACATCTGGTAAAGAAGGGCTAGGGATTGATCAAGAAGATCATTATAAGCCAAAATATGTTATTTCTAAGGATAAAAAAGATGTCGTTAAGGAATTGAAAGCAGCTGTTAAAGAGGCGAAAACAGTTTACCTTGCTACCGACCCTGACCGTGAAGGGGAAGCAATTTCATGGCATTTAGCAGATGTTTTAGGTTTAGATATGGATGATGATAATCGTATTGTTTTTAATGAGGTAACAAAAGATGCAGTTGTTGATGCATTGAATCATCCTCGTAAAATTGATCAAAATCTTGTAAAATCTCAAGAAACGAGAAGAGTATTGGATAGAATTATTGGATTTAAATTATCTAAATTATTACAAAGAAAAATTAAATCTAAATCAGCTGGTCGAGTTCAATCGGTTGCTTTAAGATTAATTGTTGAAAAAGAACGTGAAATCGAAGCCTTTGTTCCAGAAGAATACTGGAAAATCAAAGCACAATTTGAAAAAGATGAAATTGAATTTACAGGTGAACTTAATAAAAAAGGAACAAAGAAGTTAAAAATTTCAAATGAACAAGAAGCTTTAGAAATCTTTAATGCACTTTCTAAAGAATTTGTTATTGATAGTGTAAAAAAATCAAGTAAGAAAAGAGAATCAAAACCACCATTTATTACTTCAACATTACAACAAGAAGCGTCTTCTAAATTAGGCTTTAAAGCAAGAAAGACAATGATGATTGCTCAAAAGCTATATGAAGGAATTGCTTTAGAAGATGAAACAGTAGGACTTATTACTTATATGCGTACAGATTCGACTAGATTGTCAGATTTATTTGTAGAAAGTGCTACAGAATATATTAAAGAAAAATATGGTCAAAATTATGTTGGAAAAGTAAAAGTAAGTAAAAAGAAAGAAAATGTACAAGATGCTCACGAAGGAATTCGTCCAACAAGTGCAATGCGTACACCTGAGTCTGTTAAAGAGTATTTAAGTGCGGATGAATTTAAATTGTATTCTTTAATTTATGCCAGAGCATTGGCGTCATTAATGGCACCATCTCGTTTTGATGCAACAAGTGTAGTATTAGAAAATAATAACTATTATTTTAACGCAAGTGGTTCAGTATTAAAATTTGATGGTTATTTACGTTTATATAGCCCATATGAAAAACAAAAAGATGAAATTTTACCCGAATTAACTGAACAAGAAATTTTAGAAAGTCAAAATATTGAAAAAACACAACATTTTACAAAACCGCCTGCTCGTTATAGTGAAGCAAAACTAATTAAAGAAATGGAAGAACTTGGAATTGGTAGACCAAGTACTTATGCGATGATTATTGATACGATTCAAACTAGAGGGTATGTGGAACTTGTTGATAAAACATTTAAACCTACTGAAAGTGGAATTTTAACAAGTGATCGACTAACACAATTTTTTAATGATATTATTAATGTCGAATATACTGCACAAATGGAAAAAGAACTAGATGATATTGCAGAAGGACAAGATGATTATTTTGATGCTATAGATACATTTATTAAAAAATTCCAACCTTTATTGGATGAAGCAAATGAAAAAATGGAAGTCATTTCACCTAAAAAAACAGGAGAGAAATGTCCTGAATGTGGACATGATCTTGTTGAAAGACATGGGCGTTATGGTAAATTTATAGCTTGTGAAAATTATCCTGAATGTAAATACATCAAAAAGGAAAAAGTTGAACCTGAATTTACAGGAGAAAACTGTCCTAAGTGTGGAAGCCCAATGGTTTTTAAAACCGGAAGATATGGTAAATTTGAAGCATGTTCAAATTATCCACAATGTAAATATATTAAGAATTCTAAAAAGAAAGCAGAACCTGTTATGACAGATGAAGTTTGTCCTAACTGTGGTTCTCCAGTGGTTATTAAAAAGGGACGTTGGGGAGAATTTAAAGCTTGTTCAAATTATCCAAAATGTAAAACAATTATTAAGTAGAACATTTGTTCTACTTTTTTAAAAAGGAGAAAATATGGAAAGTGAAAAAATAGTCAATGTAATTGGAGCTGGTCTTGCTGGAGTTGAGGCGGCTTATCAATTAGCAAAAAATAATATTAAAGTAAAGTTATATGAAATGAGACCTATTAAAATGACACCGGCACATCATACATCATCATTTGCTGAACTTGTTTGTTCTAATTCGTTAAGAGGAGATAATTTCAATAATGCCGTAGGTGTATTAAAAAATGAAATGGAAAAACTAGATAGTGTTATTATTCGATTTGCTAGAAAAAATAGTGTTCCTGCTGGTGGAGCACTTGCAGTGGATCGTGAAAAGTTTTCTGCGGATGTTACTGAGTTTATAACAAATCATCCAAATATCGAAGTGATTCATGAAGAAGTTACAGAAATTTCCCAAGCACCAACAATTATTGCAAGTGGACCTTTAACAAGTGATGCTTTGTCTACGAAAATCAAAGAATTATTAGGAGAAGAGTATTTTTATTTTTTTGATGCTGCGGCTCCAATTGTTGAAAAAGATAGTATTGATTTTAATATTGCTTATTATAAATCAAGATATGACAAAGGAGAAAATGAATATATAAATTGTCCAATGAATGAGGAGCAATTTACTGTATTTTATGATGAATTAATGAAAGCAGAGGTTGTTAAACCAAAAGATTTTGAAGAAAAATTTTTTGAGGGATGTATGCCTTTTGAGGAGATGGCAAGAAGAGGAAAACAAACTTTATTGTTTGGACCTATGAAACCGGTTGGGTTAACAAAACCTGATGGCACAAAACCATATGCAGTCGTACAGTTAAGACAAGATAACGTACAAGCTAGTTTATATAATATTGTTGGTTTTCAAACACATCTTACATGGCCTGAACAAAGAAGAATTATTCATTTAATTCCGGGATTAGAAAATGCAACATTTGTAAGATACGGTGTCATGCATCGAAATTCGTTTATTTGTTCTCCAAAATTTTTAAATCAAGATTACAGTTTAAAAAATCATTCTGGAATTTATTTTGCTGGACAAATGACAGGAGTTGAAGGATATGTTGAATCAGCTCAAAGTGGAATCGTTGCCGGAATGAACATGGTTCGTTATTTAAATAAACAAAAACCTGTTATTTTTCCACAGGAAACAATCATGGGGGCACTTGCATATTATATTACGCATTGTGATGAAAGTAATTTCCAACCAATGAAAGCTAATTTTGGAATTCTACCAGATTTACCTGTACGCGTTAAAAAGAAACTAAGAAAAGAAGCTTATGCTAACAGAGCAATAGAAGTAATGGATCAATTTATCAATGAGTTATAATCAAGATAAAGAAGAATTTATAAAATATCTTCAATTTCAAAAACATTACTCAATCAATACAGTTGAATCTTATCAACGAAGTTTAAATGAATTTATTGATTTTTTAAAAAGTGAAAGTATTTCTCACTTTAACGATGTCAAGTATACAAATATAAGAGGATATTTAACTTATTTAAATGAAAAAAAATTGTCAAAGAATTCAATTAATAATCGAATCAGTTGTTTAAGATCATTTTATAAATATCTAGTAAAAGAAGAATTGGCTGAAAATAATCCAATGATTCTTGTTGAAAATATTAAAACCGCAAAGCGTAATCCTGATTTTTTGTTTCCTGAAGAAATGATGGATTTATTGGATGGTATTGATACACAAGATGATTTAGGAATTCGTAATAAAGCGATGCTAGAAATCATGTATGCTTCTGGGTTAAGGTGTTCTGAAGTAGTAAATTTAACCTTGGATTGTATAGATTTTCACAATCGAGTTTTATTGATTCATGGTAAAGGGAACAAAGACCGTTATGTTCCTTTCCATGAATTTGCTAGTGAATGGTTATTAAAATATATAGAAGAAGTAAGGGGGAAACTTGTAAATTCAGAAGATCATCCATATGTTTTTGTTAATAAAAGAGGAGAACAAATGACCAATAGAGGAATACAGGATATTGTAAAGCGTATTGGCAGAGAATATGATGCAACCAAGAAAATACATCCACATACTTTCAGACATTCCTTTGCCACGCATTTATTGAATGCGGGAGCAGATATAAGAACTGTACAGGAATTATTGGGTCATGAAAACCTTTCGACAACACAAATTTATACTCATGTTACAAAAGAACATTTGAAAAATGTTTATTTAAAGGCACATCCTCGAAATAAAGCATAAAAAAGGGTTGTTTTGTTTTAAATCTTATGCTATTATGTTTCAGGTATTAAAAAATACACACATTATGAATTCATTTATCTAGTGCCTAATGGTGGTAAATGTTTGAAATAATGGAGGAAAAAAACGAAAAGGAGGAAATTACACATGTCAGTAATTTCAATGAAAAAATTATTAGAAGTAGGTGTTCATTTCGGACATCAAACAAAAAGATGGAATCCTAAAATGGCTCCATACATTTTTACATCAAGAAACGGAATTTACATTATTGATTTACAAAAATCATCTAAAAAAATCGATGAAGCTTATAAAGCAATGAATGAAATTGCCGAAAAAGGTGGAAAAGTTTTATTTGTAGGAACTAAAAAACAAGCTCAAGAAGCTGTTAAAGAAGAAGCAATCCGTTCTGGAAGTTTCTATGTTAACTCACGTTGGTTAGGTGGAACTTTAACTAACTTCAAAACAATCCAAAAAAGAATTAGAAGATTAGTTGAATTAGAAAAAATGGAAAAAGATGGTACTTTCGATTTATTGCCTAAAAAAGAAGTTATCTTACTAAAAAAAGAAGCTGCTAAGTTAGAAAAGAACTTAGGTGGTATTAAAGAAATGAGAAGATTACCAAGTGCTTTATTCGTTGTAGATCCTAAAGCTGAACACAACGCTGTTGCTGAAGCAAGAATCTTAGGAATCCCTGTATTTGGTATTGTTGATACTAACTGTGATCCTGATGAAGTTGATTATGTAATCCCAGCAAATGATGATGCTATTAGAGCTGTTAAATTAATTGTTGCTGCTATGGCAGATGCAATTTGTGAAGCTAAAAGTGAACCATTAACTGTTGCTTATGTTAAAGATGAAGATGAAAAAGAAGTTACTATGAATGATGCTGTATCTTCTGTAGAAAACAACAACAGAAGAGGGCCAAGAAATAAAGCTGGTAGACCAGCTCAAAGAAGAGAATCTAGACCAACTCAAGAATAATCTCAAGGCTGGAAATCATAAATATGTTGTGATGGGAAAGCAAAGCTTTCCCTTTTTAATAAAATAAAATTCATGGAGGAAAAGAAAATGGCAATTAGTGCAAAATTAGTAAAAGAATTACGTGAAAAAACTGGTGCTGGAATGATGGATTGTAAAAAAGCATTAGAAGCATGTGATGGTGACATCGAAGCATCATTCGACTGGTTAAGAGAAAAAGGAATCGCAAAATCTGCTAAAAAAGCTGATAGAATCGCTGCTGAAGGGTTATCTGCTTTCGCTATTAACGGAAATGTAGCTGCTATGGTTGAAGTTAACTCTGAAACTGACTTCGTAGCAAAAAATGCTGAATTCGTTGCATTAGTAAATAATGTATGTGAAGCAGTTGCTGCAAATAACCCTGCTGATTTAGAAGCTGCAAAAGCAATTGAAGTTGATGGAAAAACTATTGAAACTACAATTGCAGAAGCATCTGGAAAAATTGGTGAAAAATTATCTTTAAGAAGAATTAAAACTTTCACTAAAAATGATGATGAAGTATTTGGTGCTTATTCACATATGGGTGGAAAAATGGTATCAATCGTTAAATTAGCTGACGGTGATGAAGAAAAAGCAAGAGACATTGCTATGCATGTTGCTGCTATTAATCCAAAATATATCTCACAAGATGAAATTCCACAAGTTGAAAAAGATAGAGAAGATGCAGTTCAAACAGAAATTATGGCTAATGATCCTAAATTAGCTAACAAACCTGAAAAAGTATTAGAAGGTATCAAACGTGGAAAATTAAATAAAGTATTCTCTGAATGGTGTTTATTAGATCAAGAATTCATTAAAACACCAAAAGAATCAGTTGCTAAATACTTAGGAAAAGCTAAAGTGTTAGAAATGGCTCGTTTCCAAGTTGGTGAAGGTATCGAAAAGAAAGAAGAAAACTTTGCTGAAGAAGTAGCTGCACAAATGAAACAATAATTTTTAAGGACACTACAAGTGTGTCCTTTTTTTAAAAAAGGAGAACATTTTATGAAATATAAAAGAGTTTTATTAAAATTAAGTGGTGAAGCATTAGCCGGTGATGATCATTTTGGTATAAACGCTAATACTGTAGCCGATATTGCAAGACAAATCAAAGAAGCTAAAGATTTGGGTGTTGAAATTGCCATCGTTTGTGGTGGTGGTAATATTTGGCGTGGTGTTACTGGTGCACAAATGGGTATGGAACGTTCTTCTGCTGATTATATGGGAATGTTAGCAACAGTAATGAATGGTTTAGCTGTTCAAAATGCTTTAGAGCAACTAGGAATTCAAACACGTTTACTTTCAGCAATTGAAATGAGACAAATTGCAGAACCATACATTAGAAGACGTGCTGTTAGACATTTAGAAAAAGGTAGAATCGTTATTTTTGGAGCTGGAACTGGAAGCCCATATTTTACAACTGATACAACAGCTGCATTAAGAGCTGCTGAAATCAATGCTGATGTTATTTTAATGGCTAAAAATGGGGTCGATGGTGTTTATTCTGCTGATCCTAAATTAGATGAATCTGCAGTAAAATTTGATGAGATTTCATATAGTGATGTTTTAGCAAAAGATTTAAAAGTAATGGATCAAACAGCTATTACATTATGTAAAGATAACGATATTGATTTATGTGTATTTAATATGCAAGAAGATGGTAATATTGCCAAAGCTTGTGATGGACAAAAAATAGGAACAACTATCTCTGGAGGAAAATAATATGATAAATATGATTTTAGATGATGCAAGTGATAGAATGCAAAAAGCAATCGAAGCTTACCAAAGAGATTTAGCGACAGTTAGAACTGGAAGAGCTACTCCTGCAATGTTAGACCGTGTAATGGTCAACTATTACGGATCACCAACACCAATTAATCAAATGGCTGGTGTTTCTGTTGTAGAAGGTAGACAATTAGTAATTAAACCTTATGATAAATCTGCTTTAAAAGATATCGAACATGGAATTTATGAAGCTGATTTAGGTTTAACTCCTCAAAATGATGGAGAAATTATTCGTATTACTGTACCAGCATTAACAGAAGAAAGACGTAAAGAATATGCAAAAAATGTTTGGAAATTTGCTGAACATGCTAAAGTTGCTATAAGAAATATTCGTCGTGATGCTAATGATGAAATTAAAAAATGCGATGGTAGTGAAGATGAAATTAAAGACGGTCAAAATCGTGTTCAAAAATTAACTGATAAATTTGTCAAAGAAGTTGATGAAATTGGTAAAGTAAAAGAAAAAGATATTATGACTGTATAATTATTGAAGCGTCTTATTAGGCGCTTTTTTATTTTATGGTTTTATGTTATAATCAATCATGACTTTAAGGAGGATTATTCTATGAATGATCAAATTGAAAACTATGAATTAGACATGAATAATATACCAGCACATATTGCTTTTATTATGGATGGCAATGGACGCTGGGCTAAAAAGAGAATGATGCCAAGAACTTATGGCCATAACGAAGGGACAAAGACAATTCGTAAGATTGCTTTAGAGGCTAATAGACTTGGTGTTAAAGCAATGACAGTTTATGCTTTTTCTACAGAAAATTTTTCTCGTCCTGAAGAAGAAGTACAATTTATATTTAAATTACCCAAAAAATTTTTTGAACTTTATTTAAAAGAATTAATTGAAAATAATGTTCAAATTTGTATGATTGGGCATTTAGAAAAAGCTCCAAAGGCAACAAGAGATATTATCAATACTGCTATAGAAAGAACAAAGGGTAATACTGGACTAAAACTTTGTTTTGCTTTTATTTATGGTAGTAGAGATGAAATCGTTTGTTCAACTAAAAAAATAGCACAAGATGTAAAAGATGGGAAACTTGATATTGAGGATATTGATGAAAATTATTTTGGTTCAACATTAATGTCTGCGAATTTACCTGATGTTGATTTAATGGTAAGAACAAGTGGAGAACAAAGATTATCTAATTTTATGTTATGGCAACTTGCTTATGCAGAGTTTATTTTTACTCCTGTTTGTTGGCCAGATTTTGATGAAAAAGAATTACATAAAGCAATTTGGCTTTATCAAAATAGGGATCGTAGATATGGAGGTTTAAAATAGTGAAAGAAAGAATTATTACTGCACTGTGCTTGATTGCAATTGTAGTTCCAGCAGTCATTTTTGGGGGTATTTTTTATAAAATTGTTATAGGGGTTGCAATGGGTCTTAGTGTATATGAAATGTTACATATTTGTTCTAGACCACGTATTGGAATGTATATGTATATCATTGTTGGTTTATTTTTTGTTACAGGATTTTTATTAAACAGAAATCATTTACTTATTTCTAGCTATTCTATTTTGGTTTATTTAGCGGTTATTTTAGCATGTATGATTTTTGATGATAAATGTAATATTGAAAGAAGTGCTTATGTTTTTACGATGGGTGTTCTTGTTTGTTCTGGATTACATGCGTTACTAGTTTTGAGAGTTGACTATGGTTGGGAATATTTATTGTTATTAGCAATTGCAACTTTTGGTAGTGATACAGGAGCTTATTTTGCTGGTATGGCTTTTGGTAAACATAAGTTGATTCCAAGATTATCTCCTAAAAAAACAATTGAAGGGTCAATTGGTGGAATTGTTCTAGGAAGTGTTTTAGGATTGGTTTTTGCATATTTTGCAGGAATATTGGCACATCATTGGATTATTGTACCAGCAATTATTGTAATGACAATGACAAGTCAAATAGGAGATTTGATTTTTAGTGCCATTAAAAGATATTTTGAAGTTAAAGATTATTCAAAATTATTACCAGGACATGGCGGAATTTTAGATCGTATTGATAGTTTAACTTTTAATGTATTGATTTTTAGTTTCTTTTTAATGATTGTGGGGTTATAGATAATGAAAAATATTACGATTTTAGGTGTTACAGGTTCTATTGGTCAACAAACTGTTGATGTTTGCTTGCATCATCAAGATGAATTTAATGTTGTTGCAATGTCTGCGGGCAAAAATATTGTATTACTTGAAACAACAATTCAAAAAATCAATCCACAAGTTGTTTGTGTTATCGATGAAAAGGATTGTAACTATCTTCAAGAAAAATATCCACATATTCGTTTTGTTTTTGGTAGTGGTGGTTTAGATGAAATTGCAACAATTGATCAAGTTGATATTGTATTAAATGCAATTGTAGGGTTTGCAGGTTTGTTACCAACAATTCATGCTATTGAATCTAAAAAAGATATTGCTTTAGCTAATAAAGAAACACTTGTGGTTGCAGGACATATTATTACAAAATTAGTTAAAGAACATGGTGTAAAATTATTACCAGTAGATAGTGAACATTCAGCGATTTTCCAATCGCTTCAAGGAAATGAAAAGAATAAAATTAAACGTATTTTATTAACAGCAAGTGGCGGAAGTTTTAGAGATAAAACAAGAGAAGAACTTGTAGGTGTTTCTGTTAAAGAAGCGTTGAATCATCCTAACTGGTCAATGGGGGCTAAAATTACGATTGATAGTGCTACTTTATTTAACAAGGGATTAGAGGTCATGGAAGCAAAATGGTTGTTTGATGTAGATTATGATCAAATTGAAGTCTTGATTCATCCAGAAAGTATTTTACATTCTGCTGTAGAGTTTGAAGATACTTCTGTCATTGGGCAAATGGGAACACCTGATATGCGTTTAGCTATTCAGTATGCGTTAACTTATCCACAAAGAAAAAAATTAGTTAATGGTAAATCGTTAGATTTAACACAACTTGGTTCGCTTACTTTTAAAAAGCCAGATTTCAATAGATTTCATGCGCTTTCTTTAGCATATCGCGCTGGAAAAACAGGTGGAAGCTTACCATGTGTTTTAAATGGTGCAAATGAAATGGCTAATCTTTTGTTTAGAGAAGGAAAAATTGAATTTTTACAAATAGAGGAATTAGTTGAAAAAGCTATGAATGCTCATGAGTTGGTTAAAGATCCAACTATTGATCAATTATTAAATATTGATCAATGGGCGAGAGATTTTGTTTTAAAGGAGATAAATGAAACATGCAGACGATTATAAATATTCTTGTCTTTTTTGTAATACTAGGAGCTATTGTATTAATCCATGAATTAGGACATTTTCTAACTGCTAAATTATTTGGTGTTTATTGTGCTGAATTTTCTATTGGAATGGGTCCTAAACTTTTTTCTAAGAAAAAAGGAGAAACAGATTATCAAATTCGTGCACTTCCTATTGGTGGTTATGTTGCAATGGCAGGTGAAGCTGATCAAGAAGACAACGAATTAATGAAAGATGTTCCTTATGAAAGAACTCTAAAAGGAATTAAAACATGGAAAAAATGCATTATTATGTTAGCTGGTGTTTTTATGAATTTTGTACTTGCCCTTGTTTTATTAATTGGTATTTATTCGTTTGTTGAAGTACAAACAAATACTTCTGAAATTGGAAGTGTTGTTAAAAACAATGGTGCTTATAATGCTGGAGTTCAAGCTGGAGACACCATTAATAAAATCACAATTAATGGTGAAGAACATATCATTGCGTCATTTTCAGATATTCAATCTGTCTTATCTAATGAAAATTTACAATTAGATACAGATACAGTTACAATGCAAATTTCCCTTAAAAGAGGGAATCAAAATATTGAAAAAACAGTTGAAGGAAAGTACAATAGTGAATCCAAGTCTTATGTCATTGGAATAACAGCGGCTACTAAAAAATTGACTTTTATTGAGGCTATAAGACAAGGAATTAATCAATTTATAGAATATGCATTATTGATTTTTACAACATTAGGAAAACTTATTACAGATTTAACACATACTGTTTCACAACTTTCTGGTCCAGTAGGAATTTATACAGTGACTGCACAAGTTACACAATCTGGTTCAATTAGTACATTGTTGTCATTGACTGCTTTACTATCAACAAATATTGGAATGTTTAATTTACTTCCTATTCCAGGACTAGATGGTAGTCAATTATTATTTGCATTAGTTGAAAAAATTATTCGTCGAGAAATTCCAACAAAAATGAAATATGCTTTACAAATGGCAGGACTAATTCTTGTTTTTGGCCTAATGATTTTTGTAACTATAAATGATATTGGAAAATTTTTCTAAAAAAAGGGCGTAAGCCTTTTTTTGTGTTATAATAGGTAAGATTTTTGAGGTGTAATATGAATAAATTAATAATACTATTAAAACAATTGAATATAATCGAAGATGTTAATGTTTTATTACATGCTTCATTGAAAAAAGTTATTGTACATCATGATAACCATTATACATTTTATATATTGAGTAAGGATTTGATTCCATTTACAGAGTATCAACTCTTACTTGATCATGGTCTTGATTTTCCTTACCTGGCTGAATTTGTAATTTGTTATGATGATTTTAATTTTGAGTCAAAAGATGTTTCACTTTATTTAGGGTATATTATTGAAAAACTAAAACAAATTTCACCATTATTTTCTTCGTTGAAAATCGAAGATATTGAAATTAAACAAACTATATCGATTGGTTTGTTAAATGAAATACAATTGGAACAATTCCAACAATTAAAATCAACAATTAAAAAGTATTTTGTGGAAATTGGAATAGAGAAAGATTTTAGTTTTTATGTTAAACAAGATAATGATGAATTAAATCATTTATTACAAGAAATGGACAGCTATGAACCAATGAAAATAGATATGTCCGAAATAAAAAAATCGGAACCAGTAAAACCAACTGTAGATTATAAAAATAATTATCGAAAACCAAAGGGTGATGCAACTTTTTTAAAGTTATCTGAAATTAACAGTCAAACGATGGAAAATAATTGTACGATTCAAGGGTATGTCTTTAAAACTGAATTAATCAAAACACGAGCAGGAAAACATATTCAAACATTATGGATCACTGACTATACGGATTCAATTATGGTAAAACGCTTTGAAAACAATACAACTAATACTTTAGAGGATATTAAAGTACTAGATAAAGGTAAAGTGTGGATCAAAGCAACAGGAGAAATTCGTTTAGATAATTATGCGAGAGAAACAGTTATGATGGCTCGTCAAATAGAAGTTATTAAAGAACCAGCAAGAAGGCAAGACACTGTGGAAGTTAAAAGAGTTGAACTTCATACACATTCTAAAATGTCAGCAATGGATGGAATAGGCAATGTTTCGGATTATATTAATCAAGTGGCCAAATGGGGACACAAAGCAATTGCAGTTACTGATCATGGAAACGTTCAATCATTTCCTGAAGCTCAAGCAGCTAGTTTAAAAGCGGGCATTAAGATGATCTATGGTGTTGAATTAAATATGATAGAACCTTATTTTAATATTGTTTTTAATGAAAAAGATATGTCTATTGAAGATGCCACATATGTATCATTTGACTTGGAAACAACTGGTTTTTCTGTTATCCATGATGGGATTACAGAATTTGGTGCAGTTAAAATTAAAAATGGTGAAGTGATTGATCGCTTACAAAGTTTTGTAAATCCTGGTAAAAAGATTGGAACACGTGTTTCTCAACTTACAAATATTACAAATGAAATGGTTGCTGATGCACCAACAATTAAAGAGTTTTTACCACAAATATTAGAATTCTTTGGTGATGCTATTTTAGTGGCTCACAATGCTAAATTTGACATTGGTTTTTTAAATGAAAGTTTAAAGAGGTTAAATCAAAAACCTATAACTAATCCGGTTATTGATTCTTTGGCATTAGCAAGAGCTATTATGAAACCAATGAAATCTTATCGTTTAGGAAATGTATGTCGTGTTTATCGTGTAAATTATGACGATGATGTAGCACATAGAGCTGATTATGATGCTGAAGTTTTAGGTGCTGTATTTACAACGATGTTACATTCTATTATGCAAAGTGGAAATTATAATTTACTTGATTTAAATAAATTACAAAAAGACGATGCTTATAAAATCGTTTTCCCATATCATATGACAGCACTTGCTTTAAACAAAGAAGGTTTAAAAAATATGTTTAAAATTGTTTCTGAAGCAAATACAACTTATTTCCATGATGGTTCTCGTATTCCAAAAGAAAGATTGGAATATTATCGTAAAGGATTGCTATATGGGACTAGCTGTTATCGTTCAGATGTTTTTGAAGCAGCTTTGAATTCTTCGGATGAAAAGTTGGAACAATTGTTAGAATTTTATGATTATGTGGAAATACAACCTTTTCAAGATTACTATCATTTAATTGATCGTGGACAAATTGAATCTGAAGAAAATTTAATTATTTCAATAAAACGTCTTATTACAGCAGCAAAAAAATTAAATAAACTTATTGTAGCTACTGGAGATGTCCATTTTTTAGATGAAAAGGATAAAATTTATCGAGATGTTTTTATATCACAACCCAAAATTGGGATTGGACATCGTGCTCATCCTTTATGTGATCGAAAAAATCCACGTGCATTTACACCATCTCAATATTTAAGAACAACAGATGAAATGTTAAAATGTTATGATTATCTACCAGCGGATGAAGTATATGAATATGTTGTAACAAATACAAACAAAATCGCAGATATGGTTGAAGAAATTCGACCAATTCATGATAAATTATTTACACCAACAATTGATAATGCAGATGAAAATTTAACAAATATTTGTTATGATACAGCACATCGACTTTATGGTGAAAAACTACCTGAAATTGTGGAAAAAAGATTAGAAAAAGAATTAAGTAATATCATTAAACATGGGTTTGGGGTTATTTATTATATTTCCCACTTACTAGTAAAAAAATCAAATGATGATGGTTATCTAGTAGGTTCCAGAGGTTCGGTAGGATCTTCATTCGTTGCAACAATGTCAGGAATTACAGAAGTAAATCCGTTACCACCACATTATCTATGTCTTCATTGTAGTCATAGTGAATTTTTAGAAGAAGGTGTTGCTGCTGATGGTTATGATTTACCTGATAAGATTTGCCCTGTATGTGGTAAACCAATGAAAGGTGAAGGACATAATATCCCGTTCGAAACTTTCTTAGGTTTCAATGCGGATAAAGTACCCGATATCGACTTAAATTTCTCGGGAGCGTATCAAGCAAATGCTCATGCATTTACTAAAACTATTTTTGGAGAAGATCATGTCTTTAGAGCGGGAACAATTTCTACAGTTGCTGAAAAAACAGCTTATGGTTATGCAAAAGGATATGCTGAAACATTAGGAATTGATAATGAAGTACGTAGTGCTGAACTTGAAAGAATTGCTCGAGGGTGTGGTGGCGTTAAACGTACGACTGGCCAACATCCAGGGGGAATTATTGTTATTCCTAGAGATTATGATGTTTTTGATTTCACGCCTTACCAATATCCAGCGGATGATTTATCTGCTGAATGGCGTACGACTCACTTTGATTTCCATGCTATTCATGATAACGTTTTGAAATTCGATATTTTAGGACATGTTGATCCAACCGTTATTCGTATGTTACAAGATTTAACAGGTGTTGATCCTAAAACAATTCCAACAAACGATACAAAAGTTATGTCACTTTTTACAACGAGTGATGCTTTAGGTGTTGATTTATCCTATATCAATTGCAAGAGCGGTGCTTTAGGATTACCTGAATTTGGTACAACCTTTGTACGTAGTATGTTAGATCAGACAAAACCACAAACTTTTAATGATTTAGTAATCATTTCGGGGCTTTCACATGGAACAGATGTTTATTTAGGTAATGCAGAGACGTTGATTAAAAATGGAACATGTACCTTAAAAGAAGTTATTGGATGTCGTGATGATATTATGGTTTATTTGATTGAAAAAGGCCTTCCTAATAAAGATGCTTTTGACATCATGGAATGTGTTCGTAAAGGAAAATCACCTGCAGTTTTCCCAGAAAAGAAATACGAAGAATTAATGAAAGAATACAATGTTCCTCAATGGTATATTGATTCATGTAAGAAAATTAAATACATGTTCCCTAAAGCCCATGCGGTAGCCTATGTTTTATCAGCTATTCGTGTAGCTTGGTGGAAATTATATTATCCAAGAGAATATTATGCAGTATATTTTTCCACAAGATGTGATTTTTTTGATATTGAAACATTAGTTGCTGGTAAAGATGCTATTCTTTCAAGAAGAAAAGAAATTGAAATGTTAAGAGAAAACAGACAATCTTCAAATAAGGATGAAGGATTGTGGGATGTGTTTGAAATTGCGTTAGAAATGATTGATCGAGGATTCCATTTTAGTCCTTTAAACTTAGAAAAGTCTGATGCCAATAAATTCATTTTAGATCCAGATGATCCAAGTGGCTTACTTCCACCGTTTAGTTCAGTTGATTCATTAGGTGAATCGGTAGCTAATACTGTTATTGAGGCACGTAAACATGGTTCTTTCTTATCTAAAGAAGACGTGATTAAAAGGACTAAATTGAACAATTCGCATATTAAACAACTAACAAAAATGGGTGTTTTTGATGGTATGCAAGAAGAAAATCAATTATCACTTTTCTAGTGACTTGATTATAAATGAAAAATGTGCTATATTACTTATAGTTTCATAAAGAGAAACGAGTGGGGGAACCCACTCTTTATTATTGAATGGGGTGAAAAAATGGAGTTATTGGAAAGTATTAAAGAAATGGTCTTACCTTTGATCGAACAAAATGATTGTTATTTAGATGATATTGAATATGTAAAAGATAATAATGAAATGTATTTACGTATTTATATCGAAAAAAATGAAGGGTATCTAGATATGGATACATGTGTTGCGGTAAGTGAGTTAATTAGTGATAAACTTGACGAAACTGATCCAATTAAAGATGAATACATTTTAGAAGTCTCTTCACCTGGAATTGAAAAACCATTAAAAACTTTTGAACAAGTTCAAAAATCTGTTGGTGAATATGTTTATGCAAAATTTAAAAATCCTAAAGCCGGATTATATGAAGTTGAAGGATATTTAAAATCTGTTGATAATCAAGAATTAGAATTTGAATATCTTGTAAAAAATATAAAGAAAAAAATTATTGTCAATTATGATAACATTCAATTTATACGATTAGCTGTAAAATTTTAGGAGGAAATAAAAGTGGCTAGTAACAGAAAATTTATGAGCGCCTTAAATGCTTTATGTGAAGAAAAAGGTATTGAAAAAGACGTGTTTTTAGAAATGTTAAAGGAATCAATTGCAAAAGCTTATAAAAAAAATTATATGGTTCCAGAAGCAAATGTACGTGTAGAAATTAATGAAAAAACTGGAAAAATTAGATTATTTGAAATTAGAACAGTTGTTGATGATTTAGAAGATGAAGATTTAGAAGTATCTTTAGATGAAGCACATGATATCAACCCAAATTATCAAGTGGGTGATATTGTAGAAACTGAAGCAGATGTAGATCATATTGGTCGTTTAGCAGCAATTCAAACAAAACAACTTTTCAGACAAAAAATACGCGAAACTGAAAAAGAAACATTATATAATGAATTTGCTGATAAAAAAGATGATATCATTACAGGTATTGTTGATCGTGTTGAACCTAAATTTGCTATTATCAATATTGGAAAAACTGGAGCATTTTTAGGACTAAATCAACAAATCCCTGGAGAAACATTACATGAAGGACAACATGTCAAAGTATATGTAAGTGACGTTGATCGTGGAACTAAAGGAACACATATCGTTGTAAGCAGAACGGAACCACAATTTGTAAGAAGATTATTTGAATTAGAAGTTCCTGAAGTTTATGATGGTACAGTTGAAATTAAATCTGTTTCTCGTGAACCTGGTGAAAGAAGTAAAATTGCTGTATACACTGCAGTTGAAGGATTAGATCCTATTGGTTCTTGCGTTGGACCTAAGGGTTCAAGAGTTAAAAACGTTGTTGATGAATTACATGGTGAAATGATTGATATCGTTGAATGGTCAAGTGACCCAGTTGTATATATTTCACATGCATTATCACCTTCAGATGTGTTAACTGTTTCTGTTGATGAAGAAAAACACAGTGCGTTAGTTATTGTACCTGATGATCAATTATCTTTAGCTATTGGTAAACGTGGTCAAAATGCTCGTTTAGCAGTAAGACTTACTGGATGGAAAATTGATATTAAATCATTATCTGAAGCAACTGAATTAGGGTTAATGGAACAAATTCAACAAAAAGAAGAATTACCTGTTGATGAAACATTCCAAGATGAATTTGCTCAAGAAATGCTAGATAACCAAGAAGAAAAAGAAACTATTGTTGAAGAAAAAGAAAATATCGAAAATGAAGTTGAAGAAGTCACTTCAGAATCTGATGTAGAAGATTATGAAGATTTTGATGATTATGAAGATGATGAATACAGTAAATATGATGAAGATATCGACTATGACGAATATGACAAATATTATGATGAAGATTAGGATGAGATAGAATGAGAAAAATTCCACTTAGAAAATGTCTTGCAACAAATGAACAATTACCTAAAAAAGAGTTAATTCGTGTTGTAAGAAATAAAGAAGGTCAAGTATTTGTAGATGCTACTGGTAAAATGAATGGACGAGGTGCTTATTTAAAAAGAAGCTTAGAAGCAATCGAAATTGCTAAAAAGAAAAAAGTTTTATCTCGTTCTTTACAAGTAGAAATTCCTGATGAAATTTTTGAGGAGTTAAAAAAATATTGTGATGAATAAAAAATATTTAAATTTATTAGGGCTTGCTAATGTTGCAAAGGGAATTGTTTCAGGAGAAACTTTGATAAAAAGTATCGCTGCAAATGAAACAAAACTTGTTGTTATTGCAAATGATGCTAGTGCTAATACTAAGAAAAAAATTACTGATAAATGTCATTTTTATCATGTTGATTATTTCATTGTTGATGAAAATATTGAAACCATTTCAAAAGCAGTTGGAAAAAATAATCGCGTTGCATTAGGTATTATAAATCAAGGGTTTGCGAAAAAAATAAAAGAATTGATAGGAGGTTGATTTTATGGCAAAACAATTTAAAAAGAAAAAAGGTTCTCAAAAGAAGAAACAATTACAATCAAACTTTCCTGCAAAGAAAGAAACATCAGTAATAAAAGATGGTGTGATTTCCTATGAAGAAGGAATTACAGTTGGTGAACTAGCTGAAAAGCTAGGACAAACACCTGCTAATGTTATAAAAGTATTATTTTTATTAGGAACTATGGTAACAATCAATTCATCATTAAATGATGAACAAGTTGAATTAATTTGTTTAGAATATGGTTGTGAATGTGAAAAACATGTTCCAGTAGATGAAGTTAATTTTGAAAATATTGAAGTTGTGGATGATGAAGCTGATTTACAACCAAGATGTCCAGTTGTAACAATTATGGGACATGTTGATCATGGAAAAACAACATTACTAGATACTATTAGAAAATCTGCAGTCGTTGATGGTGAATTTGGTGGTATTACTCAACATATTGGTGCTTATCAAGTAGAAGTAAACGGTAAAAAAGTTACATTTTTAGATACACCAGGTCATGAAGCTTTTACAGCAATGAGAGCACGTGGAGCACAAGTGACTGATATTGTTATTATCGTTGTTGCTGCTGATGACGGTGTGATGCCTCAAACAAAAGAAGCCATTGACCATGCAAAAGCTGCAGGAGTTCCTATCGTTGTTGCAATTAATAAGATTGATAAAGAAGGTGCTGATCCTGAAAGAATTAAAGCTGAAATGGCTGAAGAAGGATTATTACCTGAAGAATGGGGTGGAGATACTGTTTATTGTGAAATCTCTGCTAAAAAGAAAATTGGTATTGAAGAATTATTGGAAACATTAACTGTTGTTGCAGAATTAGCTGATTTAAAAGCTAACCCAAATAGATATGCATATGGTAGTGTTGTTGAGGGTAAACTTGATAAAGGTAGAGGAGCTGTTGCTACATTATTAGTAGAAAATGGTACTTTACGTGCAAGTGATCCAATCGTTGTTGGTGCTGCTTATGGTAGAGTAAGACAAATGTTAGACGATAAAGGACGTGTTATTAAAGAAGCATTACCAGGTACACCAGTAGAAATTACAGGTTTAAATGAAGTTCCTGTTGCCGGTGATAAATTTATGGTTTTCGAAACTGAAAAACAAGCACGTAGTGTTGGTGAAACACGTATGAAAGCTAAAATTGAAAAAGATCGTAATTCTGGAGCTGCTTTATCTCTTGATGATTTGTATTCTCAAATTAAAGAAGGTCAAATTATTGATTTAAATATTATTGTTAAAGCGGATGTACAAGGAACTGCAGAAGCGGTAAAAGCTTCATTAGAAAAAATCGATGTAGATGGTGTGCGTGTTAACGTTATTCGTTCAACTGTTGGTGCAATTTCTGAATCTGATGTTATTTTAGCAAGTGCCTCTCAAGCAATTATTTATGGTTTTAATGTAAGACCAGATGCAAAAGTTAGAAATAAGGCAGAAGAAGAAAATGTTGAAATTCGTCTTCATAATGTTATTTATAAAATGGTTGAAGAAATTGAAACTGCAATGAAAGGTATGTTAGCACCAGAATACCATGAAGTAATTACTGGTCAAGCAGAAATTAGACAAGTTATTAAAGCAAGTAAAATAGGAAATATCGCAGGATGTTATGTTACCGATGGTTCAATTAAAAGAAACTGTGGTATTCGTTTGATTCGTGATGGTATTGTTGTATACGAAGGAAAACTTGCTTCACTTAGACGTTTTAAAGATGATGTTAAAGAAGTCAATGCTGGTTTTGAATGTGGTTTAAACATTGAAAACTATAATGATATTAAAGAAGGCGATATCATTGAAGGTTATGTTATGGAAGAAGTAGAAAAGAAATAGGAGTTGAGTCTTATGTCATTAAAAACAGATAGAATAAATACTCAAATTTTAAGAGAAGTTTCTTTGATTTTACAAAATGAAGTACGTGATAGAGATTTACGTATGTGTACAATTACCGCTGTTGAAACAACAAATGATTTATCTATTTCTAAAGTGTATGTTACTTTTTTAGGAAAAAATTATAATCAAGAAAAAGGAATGGAAGCATTAGAAAGATCTAAAGGATTCATTCGTAATTTACTTGCTAAAAAATTAAAAGTAAGAAAGTGTCCTGAATTACATTTTGTTTTAGATACTTCTTTAGAATATGGAAATAAAATTGAAAGTATTATTAATTCATTACACGAAAAAGATTAGAAATAATCTTTTTCTTTTTTTTAGAATTTATTTTATGATATAATGAAAATACTGATAGGAGGATTATTATGGTAGAATTATCTAATGATTTATTAACTGTTTCTTTACATCCAAAAGGAGCAGAAATTATTTCAATTAAAGGAAAAAAAGATCAATTGAATTATATGTGGAGAAGAGATGCATCTCAATGGGCAAACAGTGCACCTATTTTATTTCCAATTGTTGGAGCATTAAAAAATGATACATGTGTGATTAATGGTAAAGAGTATCATATGACACAACATGGTTTTGCAAGACACAATGAATTTGAAACAAACCAAGTTAGTGATACTGAAGTAATATTCTCATTAAAATCTAATGATGAAATTATAAAACAATATCCTTTCTTATTTGAATTAAATGTCACATATAGACTTGTTGAAAATAAATTAACATGTCATATTAAAGTAAAAAATACGGATCATCAACCTATTTATTTCCAAGTTGGAGGACATCCTGCTTTTGCTTGTCCATTTATGGAAAACGAATCAAGCAATGATTATTATTTGGAATTTTCAGAAAACGAAACACGCAATCGAAAAATAATTGATGTTGAAAAAAGAGGTATGTCAAGAGTTGAAAAACCTTTCCTTGATAATGAAAAAAGATTTTTTGTTAGACAAGAGCTTTTTAATACAGATGCAATTGTTATTAAAAAGTTTAAATCAGAAAATATTGCGCTTAAATCATTAAATCATGATAAATCAATTGTTTTTCATATGAATGGTTTTGATCATGTTGGACTTTGGGCCGCAAAACATGTTGGTGGATTAATTGCTATTGAACCATGGGTTGGACATGCTGACTATACTGATTTTAATGGTGAATTTAAAGAAAAAGAAAGTTGTGTTGAATTACCTGTTGGTAAAAATTTTGAAGTTGAATTTGCTGTAGAAATTAACCAATAATGACAATTTTTTTAACTTTTGTAGATTATACTTTGTTTATGAAAGTTAAACTTATAGAATGTACTCATGAATTAGACTTACAAGATGAAATTAATGATTTTCTTAAACTGGGATATCATATAATACGGATGCATTATTGTGTTGCAATGTGTTTTTCATCTGAATTAGAATACTCTTTTAGTTGTTTAATTGAATATGATGATAAAGGTCCTAAATAAAAGGACTTTTATTTTTGCATAGATTTTATATTATTGGTCAAAATAATTAACGGAGGTGAAACATATGGCAAAAGATGTAAGATGTTCAGTTACGACATGTGCATATCATGATTCTAATAATAAATGTTTAGCCAATGAGATTAAAGTTTCAAAATGTAATTGTAGTTCACCATGTGATGAGCAAGAAACAGAGTGCGGAACTTTTAAATTAAAATAGGATTATTTCCTATTTTAATTTTTTTTTATTGTCTCTATGTTATAATATAAAAGGTGATTATATGAAAAATAGATTAATTATTTTTTTATCTTTATTTATTTTATTAGGTTGTTCAAGTCAAAAAAATACAACATCTTATTCAAAAAAACAATATAATGAATATGTTAGTTATTATAATCGTTTAAAGATGTCTACTTCATTTGATGAAAGCTGTGATGATTGTTCAATTCAATTAATTACTAATAAAATATCAAATAAAAAAATACGGTATGATATTATCATTAATAATCCTGTTATTGAAATGAAAAATATTAAAGCAATCGCATTTATTGATAAAAAGGATAAAAATATTCCGAGTATTGGTTTATTAGAAAAGGATACTTTTTCATTAAAGCCTAATTATATTGATAAGAAGAATGGTTATTATAAAGGCATCAATTTATCAGGAACAACATCAAAAAATAAATTTGATGTTAAGCTCTATTTAACATATAACACAGAGGATAAACAAATAGAAAGGTATATTATTTTACATGGTAATGCGACTTGATAAATTATTAGCTCATTATGGTATTGGAACTAGAAAAGAAGTAAAAAATTATATTAGAAAAGGTTTTGTTACTGTTAATGGAAGTATTATAAAAAAGGATGATTTTAAAGTAGATTATGAAACAGATAAAATTATCTTTGATGGTGAGCTTATTACATATAAACCATATGTTTATATTATGCTTAATAAACCTGCTGGTTATGTTTCTGCTACAAAAGATAATGTTCATCCTACAGTTGTTGATTTGATTTATGGGTATGAACAGTATGATTTATTTCCAGTAGGAAGGTTAGATTTGGATACGGAGGGTTTATTATTACTAACAAATGATGGAGATTTTGCACATAAGTTATTAGCACCTAGTCGACATCATTCTAAATTGTACTATGCATGTGTCGAAGGAATAATGGATGAAAATGATATTTTAAAGTTTAAAGAAGGAATTACTATTGATCATTATAGATGTCAAAGTTCAAATTTATCCATTATAAAAAATGAAGATAATACATCTGAAGTATTAATTGAAATTTTTGAAGGAAAGTTTCATCAAGTGAAAAAAATGGTAGAAAGTGTCGGTAAAAAAGTAACTTATTTAAAAAGGTTACAGATGAAGAATTTAAAATTAGATACTTCTTTACAAATTGGAAAATTTAGAGAATTATCCGAAGATGAATTAGTCGACTTAATGAATGATTTGTGATACTATTTGTATAAAAAATAAGGAGGATTTTTTGTGAGATTAAGAAACAACCCAAAAGCTTATGAAATTATGGAAGAGAATGCTGATTTAGTTATCTTAAAACCTGAAGAACATAAAGGTCATTATCATGATATATTTGAAATAAATCAGCCGTTATATATAGAAATTGGAATGGGGAAAGGCGATTTTATTTATCAAAATGCTTTAAAACATCCAGAAAACAATTACATAGGGATTGAAAAATTTCCAAGTGTCTTAGCAGCAGCAATTAATAAAATTAATAAAAATCAACCATTGCCTAATTTAAAATTGATGCATTTTGATGCAATTGAATTAGAAAATGTTTTTGAAAATGGTGAAATTGATCATTTATTTTTAAACTTTAGTGATCCTTGGCCAAAAAAAAGACATGCAAAAAGACGTTTAACGTCTTCAGCGTTTTTAGATGTTTATCGTCGATTATTGAAAAAAGATGGTGTTATTGAATTTAAAACAGATAATCGAGGTTTATTTGAATATTCATTACAGTCAGTAACAGAAAACAATTATCATTTAGATTATGTTTCTTTAGATTTACATAATTCTCCAGAAGCAAATGATAATATTATGACAGAATATGAAAGAAAATTTTCAGTAAATGGACCTATTTATAAAATGATAATTAGTGATTGTAAGGAGTAAAAAAATGGATCAATTAATTGAAATAAACTCATTAGAAGAATATGAAAAGGCTATTCAAACAAAATCAATCATCTTATTTACAGCTTCTTGGTGTCCTGATTGTATGTTTATCAAACCTTTTATAGGTAATGTTGTAAAAAAATATCCAAATTTTACATTTTATAGTATTAATAGAGATCATTTTATTGATTTATGTCAAGATTTAGATATTTTAGGAATACCTTCTTTTGTCAGCTATGAAAATGGACAAGAGACAGGTCGCTTTGTAAGTAAATTAAGAAAAACGCAAGAAGAAATAGAAACATTTATACAATCAATAAAATAAAGTGTATTGAAGGAAGGAGTTATTATGTTTAAACATTTTTTTAAAAAATCAAACGATGATGATATTTTTGAAACTGTAGACCCAATTGTTGAACAAAGAAGAAATGAAAAGTTTTCTAAACCACTTATTTATGACGAAGAATTTAAAAAAGAAGAAGTTACTAAAAAAAGTGAAGGTCAACAAATACCAAAAGAAACTACTTCCAAAAATGTTAAAAAGGTTGAAAAAAAAGTAGCAAAGAAAGAAGAACCCGAAGTTAAGAAAAATTATGAAATGATGGATATCATTTCTCCAATGTTTGGAATGCATGAAGAAAAAAAAGAAACAGTTAGAATAGTTAAGAAAAATTCAGTAAAAAAACCAAAGAAAAAAGATAATTCACTTGTTCAAGTAATATCTCCGTATTATGGTAATTTTGAAGAAAAAGAAGAAACAGATAGTGAAGCTGTTCTTACTGCTGTTGAAGATTCAAAAGATTTTCAAGATGAAACAAATACTGATGCTGAAAAAACAATAGAACCCGAAATCGTTGAAGAAGAAAAGCTTCCAACAGTTGAAGATAATTTAAGAAATATTGCTAAAATTGTTGAAGAAGAACAAGATCAACTTAAAATTATTGAGGAACGAACAGGGGAGTTTAAACTTGATTTTGGTCAAAAAAAATCAGAGGAACAAAATTCTTTAATTGATGAAATTGATGACAATATGTCTTTAGATGAATTGATGAGTCTGTATGAAAAGAAATTTAAGGATTAGTGATGATTAAAGGAATTGGTGTAGATATTTGTGATTTAAGAAGATTAAATCATTTGGATCAACTTGCAAAGAAAATTTTACATGTAGATGAATTTTCTTTGTATTTATCAAAAGGTAACGATAAAGCAAAAAGAGAATTTGTGGGCGGTAGATTTGCAGTCAAAGAGGCATTTGTAAAAGCAGCAGGTTATAAATCATTTAAGGAGATATGCTGTTTAAATGATAAAAATGGTAAACCCTATATTAAAGATGAGCCTTGTCATGTTTCTATTTCTCATGAAAATCACTATGCAGTTGCCTTTGTTGTTATTGAAAATAATGACCCTAATCAATAAAGTATAGAGTAATAAAACATTAATAAATATATCTTAGGATATAAATATTAATGTTTTTTAGTCGTTTAAATAGACCTTTTAGTCGATTTAGCATGATTATTTTTTTATAAGAACTATGATAATACTAAGGAGGACTGTTTATGTTAAATTCAATTTCTTTAGTAGGAAAAATAGTAAAAAATGTATATCATGTTGAAAATATGGCTTTTATTGACATTGAGGTTAAAAGACCATTTCCTGAGGAGATAGGAAAAGAAAAATTTGATGTTTTTTCTATTGCTTTGTGGAAGGGACTAGAAGACATGATGTCTGATGTTGCTCAAATTGGAATGATCATTGCTGTTAGAGGGCGTTTAATAGCTAATAAATTTACAATGGTTAATTATGATTTTAAAGAAGTGATTATATATGGAGAACTCATTGAAATTTTAAACAAATATTTTTAAATAAATAAATTGTCATTTATATTGTTTTTTGATAAAATCTATTATTGAAAGTCGGTGAAAATAAATGACAATTAATCAAGATAAAATAAGAAATTTTTCAATCATAGCGCATATTGATCATGGGAAAAGTACTTTAGCGGATCGTATTTTAGAAATGACCGGTGCGGTTTCAAATAGAGAGATGAAGGCTCAACTATTAGACAGCATGGAGTTAGAACGTGAAAGAGGCATTACAATCAAATTAAATGCTGTTCAACTTCAATACAAAGCAAAAGATGGAAATACCTATCTTTTACACCTTATTGATACTCCTGGCCATGTCGATTTTACTTATGAAGTATCTCGTTCATTAGCTGCATGTGAAGGAGCAGTGTTAGTTGTAGATGCAGCACAAGGTGTGGAAGCACAAACATTGGCAAATGTCTATTTGGCTTTAGATAATGATTTGGAAATTTTACCAGTTATAAATAAGGTAGATTTACCTAGTGCAAACCCTGAACATGTTATTCAAGAAATCGAAGATGTTATTGGATTACCTGCAGACCATGCACCTCGTATCTCGGCTAAAAGTGGCTTAAACGTTGAAGATGTGTTAGAGATGATTGTTAAAGAGGTTCCTGCACCAAGTGGGAATATTAACCATCCTACTCAAGCACTTATTTTTGATTCATTTTATGATAGCTATAGAGGTGTTGTTGTATTCGTTAGAATTAAAGAAGGATCTATAAAGGTTGGAGATACAATTAAATTTATGGCTACAGGAGCTACTTACGAAGTAACTGAATTAGGTGTAAGAACTCCTGCGGAAGTTAAAAAAGATAAATTAGTTTGTGGGGAAGTTGGATGGATATCAGCTTCTATTAAATCTATTCAAAATGTTCATGTAGGGGATACAATAACAACTTTAGAAAATGAAAGTCATGAGCAATTGCCAGGGTATAGAAAGTTAAATCCTATGGTTTATTGTGGATTATATCCAGTTGATAATTCTAAGTATAAAAATTTACGAGAAGCATTGGAAAAAATACAACTTAGTGATTCGTCTCTTGTCTTTGAACCAGAAACATCGCAAGCATTAGGATTTGGTTTTAGATGCGGTTTTTTAGGATTATTACACATGGATGTTATTCAAGAGAGATTAGAAAGAGAGTTTGATTTAGAACTTATTGCTACTGCACCATCTGTTATTTATAAAGTATTTTTAACAGATAAAACAATGGTTGAAATTGACAATCCTGCAATGATGCCATCTCCACAAGTAATAAATTATATTGAAGAACCTTATGTAAAAGCTTCAATTATGACTCCAAATGAGTATATTGGATCTATCATGGAACTATGTCAATCAAAACGAGGAGAATATGTTGATATAGATTATATTGATGAAACACGTCGTAATATTATTTATAATATTCCTTTATCAGAAATTGTTTATGATTTCTTTGATAAATTGAAATCTAGTACAAAGGGATACGCCTCATTTGATTATGAATTAATAGGATATCGAGAAAGTAAATTACAAAAAATGGATATTTTATTAAATGGTGATGTTGTAGATGCTTTATCATCTATTGTTCATAAAGATTTTGCTTATTCAAGAGGAAAAGTAATTTGTGAAAAATTAAAAGAAATCATTCCAAAACAAATGTTTGAAGTTCCTGTACAAGCAGCATTACAAGGTAAGATCATTGCAAGAACTACAATTAAGGCAATGCGTAAAAACGTCCTTGCTAAATGTTATGGTGGAGATATTTCGCGTAAAAAGAAACTTCTAGAAAAACAAAAGGAAGGTAAAAAGAGAATGAAGGCAGTTGGAAGTGTTGAAATTCCACAAGAAGCTTTCATGGCAATATTATCAGTTGATGATGAGTAAATAGCAGCAATTGCTGCTATTTTAAATATGTTAAATATGTTAAATAAATTTATATTATCGATTAATTCAAATTTACTAATAATCTAAAGTATAATATAATTGTTCAAGGAAGGAGGAAAAATATGCCAAAGTTTTTTAACAAAAAAACTGCTACTGTAAGATTTCATGGATTTAATGAAGAAAAGAAATATCAAAATAGTAAATCTGATATAATTGTATCTAAAAGATTAATTGAATTAATTGCTGTGACACTTGTTTTAATTTTTATTTTAATTGTTAGATTGGCTTATGTACAATTAACTCAAGCTGATACATTAGAAGTTAAACTGGAAACTTATGGAAGTACAACATATACAAATGATGCACCGCGTGGAGAAATCTATGATCGTAATTATACAAAAATCATGGGTAATCAAAATGTTATTTGTGTTGATTATTATGCACCTAAGAAAATTACAGATAAAGAAATTACGTATATTGCAAAATTTTTAAGTGAAAAAATTACAATTGACTTTTCTAAAAATAACGTTAATAACATTACTGAAAGAAATATAAAAGATTATTTTATTATTGCTCATGAAAAATTAGCAGAATCTTTGTTAAGTGACAAAGAGTTAAAAAAATTAAAAATAGAAAATCCTGATGATGCTGATTATTCTAAGGCAAAAACCAATTTGATTGTTTCTAAATTATCTATGGAATATATATATCAAAATATGACACAGGATGAAATAGAACAAACACGTTTTGAATATTTAATGAAACGATGTAAAACAGGTTCTGTAACTTTAGTAGAAGGGATTACAGTCGAAGAAGCTAGTGTTATAGGAGAAAATACAAATATTTTAAAAGGTATTCAAATAAGTAGTGGGTGGTCTCGTCAATCAATGGTGGATGGTCAACTTGGCGCGTTGGTTGGAAAATTAACAACTAAAAGACAAGGATTGCCTACGGAATTAAAAACAGAATTACTTGCAAAAGGGTATACTGGTAATTCACGAGTCGGTACAAGTGGTTTAGAAAAACAATATGAAGATATTTTAAAAGCATCAAATTCATCATATTCTGTTAAATATAATAGTAATGGTGATCCTATTATCACAAATAATGTTAATGGTGAAAAAGGAGATAACATTCGCTTATCTATTGATTTAGAGTTACAATCTTTTGCTGATGAACTTATTACTAATGAATTAACGACATGTAATAGCTTTAATACTTATTTCAATAAAATGTATTTTGTAATGATGAATCCTAATAATGGAGAAATTTTAGTTATGTCAGCTAAAGAAATTAACAAAGAAACTGGTGAGGTCAAAGATATTTCTACAGGTAACTTTTTAGAAGCGGTAGAAATTGGTTCTACTTCAAAAGCGGGTACATTATATACAGGATTTAAAGAAAATATCATTGTTCCTAATACTTATTTTGTAGATGAGCCGCTTTGGTTTAAAGGTTCTACAAAAGCAAAAAAATCATGGAAAACAATGGGAAATATTAATGAAATAGATGCGCTTGCTTGGTCATCAAATGTTTATATGTTTAGAATTGCTATGAAGTTAGCTGGTGTTGAATATGTACCTCATGGCGCTTTAAATGTTGATCTCAATCGTTTTGTCAAAACGCTCTCTACTATCAGAAGGGATTTTGGTGAATTAGGTTTAGGTGTTAAAACTGGATTGGATGTTCCAAATGAAAGTGACGGATATAAAGGAAGAGATACTGCCCCTGGGCATTTATTAGATGCATGTATCGGACAATATGACACATATACTCCAATTCAATTGGCACAATATACATGTACCCTTGCTAATATGGGTAAAAAAGTTCAACCTCATTTCCTTATTGAATCATTTAAAAGTGATGGAGAAGGAAATAGATATACAACATATAAATTTAAAACAAATATTCAAGATGATGTTTCTTCACAGGCAGATGCATTTAAACAAATAAAAGCTGGAATGCGCGCATGTGTTACAAGAACAGATGGAACATCACATACGTATTGGTCAGAAAAGCCATATGCTGTTTATTGTAAGACAGGAACAGCTGAAAAATATGATGGTAATTCAAATGTTGACCACCCAAACCATCTACAAATTGGTTATATTTCAGCAACAGAAGATAGTAAACCATTAGTTGCATTTGCTAGTATTGCATTTAGAGAAGATCGTTCTTCATCGGGTGCTGATTCATCTGCACCAATTATTGCACATCAAGTTGTTGATAAATATGTAGAAAAATATGGTTTAAATTAAAAAAATGCTAGTATTTCATTAATTAATATGTTATTATATTTAAGAAAGTTTTAGTGATGCGGAGGTGTAATCATGAGAGATAATATCATTTTAAAATGTACAGAATGTGGAGAAGAAAATTATATCAACACTAAAAATAAAAGAAATCATCCAGATAGAATGGAAGTAAATAAATATTGCCCTAGATGCAATAAAAAAACTGTACACAAAGAAAAAAAATAAGCTTAGGCTTATTTTTTTATTGGAGAATATTTTATGGAAAGATTAATTATTAAAAAATTTGTACTTGGAATAATGTCAACAAATTGTTATTTGATAGAAAATAATAATCATTCGATTCTAATTGATCCAGGGGATAAGGCTGAGCTACTTATAAATTATTTAACACAAAATAATTTACAATTAACTGCTATCTTATTAACACATGGTCACTTTGATCATATTGGAGCTATAGATGAATTAGTAGAGAAATATAATTGCCCTGTTTATATTCATCAAGATGATTATGAAATGATTTACAATGATCAATTAAATTTATCTAACTATTACGGTGAATTAAAAATTAAATCTAAAGTAACAGCTGTTGATAAGAATATAGATATTGGTGACTTTCATTTTGAATTTTTACATTTGCCAGGACATACAATTGGTTCATGCTTTATCATCTTAAAAAATTACCATGTTATTTTTTCAGGAGATGTTTTGTTTAAAAATGGAATTGGTAGATTTGATTTTCCAACATCATCTTCAACAGACACAAGAAATAGTATAAAAAAAATCAAAGAAATAAAAGATGATTATGAAATATATCCTGGACACGGTGAATTGACAACTTTAATACAAGAAAAATTAAATAATCCATATCTTCAGTAGAATAACAATTTATTCTACTTTTTTTATAACATTTTTTTCTTTATCCAATTCAAGATAAAATGTGATATTGAGTTTATATCGATCATTTTTTAATCTTGTTTCTATTAAAAAATAATCTCCCATATCATCAACAGTATACGAAATTGTGTAATTTTCAAGTTCTAAATAATTACTTAATAAAATACTATTTTGATTTTCGTATTTATAATTTGCAATAAGTATATTTTTAAGTAGTCTTATATCATTCGTTTGTTTCATAGATTGAAAACCTTGACTATTTAGAATTGTCAAATGACATAATGAAAATATATTAAGAGAAAGCATGAGCAATAAAATAAGGGTGATTTGTAGAACATTTCCGTTATTCTTCTTTTTTTTCATAATCACTACCTACAATAAATTGATATTCTTTATTATTACTCATTAAATTTATTTTGATAAATCCATTCGTATTTTCAAAATATACAGAATCAATGTCATGATATAAAATATGATGTCCAGGTGTAATAACGAGTCGTTTATTTTGTAGTATTATTTTATGAGAATCGTCATTTTCATCGAGAAAACTTAAACTATCACCATATTCTATATTTTTAGCCGTTATAAGTTCATTACTAAGTGAAAATATTGCATTTTCTAGCGATGTATCGATATATTTTGATTGATTAGAAATTTTTAAAACTTTCACTAGTAATGAACAGTTTAAAACAATAAGTAATGTGATAGATAAACTCAATAATACTTCTACTAATGTAAAGCCTTTTTTAGACATGTCTCTATTCCTTCATCTAAATTAAGTGTATATTCTATTTGTTGTTTCTTTGACTGATAAGTTTCGTATTCTTGATTGACTTTGATGTTTGTTTTTGAATTTGTTACATATAAAGACACTAATAGAATAATAACAGTAGTAAAGATACTAAAAGCAAAAAGACTTTCAATCAAAGTAAAACCTTTTTTATTTAAACTCATAATCACCAGCTCCAAGATGAAAAATAAGGGTATATTTCTTTTTGGGTGCAATGAGATCAATATGATTTGCTTGATTTATATTGCCATCTTTATTGAAATATATTTCTTTAATATTATTGAAAAAATAATTATTAGGTAAAACTACTCTGTATTTTTTTTGATGATCAATAAAAGATATTTCTTGTTTTGATACAATTAAACTAACTTTTTCATGACTAATTATTGCCTTACTTTTAGCCTGATTAATAATCATTCCTATTTGTTTTTTTACACATTCATCCGTTATATAAATTGTTTTTGTATTCATAAAAGGGAATGAAAGTACTGACAATGTTAATATAATAGATATTACTAACAACATTTCAATCAAAGTAAATCCTTTATTTTGAAACATAGGCTTCACCATCACTTATTCTTATGGCAAGTCCTGAAGGACAAACAGCTTGTTTTTCCTTTAAATAAGGATGGCTGCCAGAAGTTAATTGAGACATACTAGTTGGTAATTCTCCATGCTCGATTTCGTACAAAATGATTTGTGAGTTAACAACTTCAATTTGCGCATCACAACTTTTTTCTTTTACTAAACGATTTTTACTTGTAACATTTGGAATAACAAGCAGTAAAATAACTAGTATTACAGAAATACAAAAAATCATTTCAATGTCATACACTGTATTATTTCTTGAAATATCAACGTTTTCAAAGGGTTTGGGCGATTTTTAATTTTTAAAATTTCACTTCAAAATGGCAAAATAAGGCAAAATTTGGCATTATGTGGCATTATTTTGGAACAAAAATTGGAACAAAAATTGTCTTGATATTAAATATAATTTATAAATCAAATCCTTCTATTATTTTATTAAAAATAAATGCTAATATTAATAATTTAAATGTTATTATTTACTTTTAATTAAAATGCAAAAAAATAGGATTGCTAAATTAATAGCAACCCATTATTTTTCTCCTAAATACATTTTAGCATAGACTTTTTTAATATTTTTTACTTCAATATCAATAAGTCCGTTAGTTAAATTGTAATCATTAATTAATTTATGATAGTCCTCTACAGCATCAAATATATGTGTAAAAGCATCTTTAGATGGTTTACTCCTATTTTGAATACGGTCAGAAAAATCTAGAATTTGGTGTCTTAAACTCTTCATTTCTTTCCTAGCACTATCATCTATATGTTTATCAAATTTTTTATTTATAACATCTATATCTTTTTTTATATCAGCATTAATCCTATTACCTAACCATCTTAATGGATAGATTTTAATAGGTGAAATTTCCACTACTAATCCAAAAGCAGTTAAACCTTCAACTATAGATGTCCAATGATCCATAATAAATTGTATCATTAACAACTTCTCCTGCAATTTTCTATTTAATAATAAATTCATTTTTAAATGTATATTCTCGTTCACCATCAGACACAATAGATACATATTTTGTTTCAGTAATTAAGTTGAATTCTTTTTCATAATCTTTCATGCGTAATCTATCATGTAAAATATCTTGTGAACCTCTAACAATTTTTACTTTTCTCATTTAAACTCCTTATAAATTCAGTTAATTTAAAAAATATTTAATTAAGTACCAATATCTTATGCTATAATATTCTCATATAAACGAAAGGAGATTGACATTTATGGCACTAGGAAATGCTTACGATTATATAAGAAAATACGTTGATAAAAATTTTGCTTATCATGATCCATTTAATACTTCTTACTCATCAGAAGATATGATCAAAGATTTAGAATATGTAAAATCAATAACTGGTGAAGATACAAAAGTCATTCTTTATTATGACTTTCAAGAAAAAGCTCTAGTATTTAATGATTTTGATATTGAATATTCAAACTTTGAAATTGATCCTCGTGAAGATAAATATATTGAAACAACAATTAAGCACGCATTAAATATTTTTAAATTACAAAATAATATGTTTTATGAAACATTAGAAGAAATGAAAGAAAGTGGGCGATAATACTCACTTTCTTATATTTTCTATACGCTTTTACCGCTAATTAACCATTCCCATGTTTTTTGTCCTACTTTTCCATCCACAGTAAGACCTCTGTTGGATTGAAATTTTTTAACTTTCGCTTCAGTAGTTTCTCCAAAGTCACCATCAATTTTAAGACTAAACCCTACACTAACTAATCTTTCTTGAATTAATTTTGTAATATTACCTTTAGCACCTCTTTTAACAAGTGGATATGTCGAGAAACCTTGTGCTTTAATTTCAGCATTTAATCTATTTACCCAGTTATCACTAGATTTTTGAGTTGATTGAGTTGCTTTTGCATTATACACTGATTCAAGTTTGGCTTTAGAATTATTTCCATATTTACCATCTACAGTTAAACCATGTGCTTTTTGGAATTTCTTTAATGCATTAGCAGTCCCAGTTCCAAATGTGCCATCAACTCCGTATTTACCACATGAATAACCACAAGCAATTAACATAGTTTGCATTGTTTTTACAGCTACACCTTTATCTCCATTAGATAAATATGATTTTGCTTTTGCAGTTGGAGTAGGTGATATTGTTGTAACCTCTTGTACTGAACCACCTAATCTATTGATAAAACTATTCCATCTTTCACCAGTTCTTAAAGAAGCACTGGGGCATGCCTTCCCATTACAATGATAGTGGTTAGTAACATGATTAGCATCAATTCCATATTTATTCATTAAATATTTTACTAATTCAATAGCATTATTTATTGTTTTATCACTTACTTCACTATCTCCACTTGTACACATTTCAATAGAAATAGAATTTGAATTAGTACAAATTTGATATAATGGATGGAATGTGGATTGTGGTTTACCTCCAACAGACCATGCAACATAATTATCTTGTACTGATTGATAAATACTTGTTTCATCTACAAAATAATGAGCTGAAGCTTGTCTATTAATAGATGTATGAAAATATTTAGCATTTGAAATCGCAGTATCTTTAACATTACCAGTATAGTGCATTACGATATATTTAATTTTTGAAGTATTTCTTTTCGCACCATAATAACCAACTTTACATGGATAACTTTGATTAATTTCTAACATTATTTATTTCCTCCTTATAAAATAAAAAAGAGTAGAGGAATTGACCTCTGCTCAACGATTTATATAAATAATTATTTTTTCTTTGATTTTGTTTTAGGTGTTTTAGGTTTTACATCAATTTTATCAACTGTTTCATCTAGTTGTAATTTAACATAATTTTCAACTTCATCAAAAGTTGATTGAACAATATCTTTAATTCTATCTTCAGTAATAATGGGTTTTAAAGCATCAGGAACTAATGAATATAGTTTATCAACTACTTCTTCGAATTTTTCTCCACCTTTTTTAGTTGTATCTTTATAATCTTCTTCAGCTTTTCTGATATAAACGACAACTTCGCTCATAATTAAAGCCATAGTATCTTGAACTTCTTTTGCTTTTGCTTGCGCTTTAGCTGAAGTTTTTAAGTATAATGATAAACCACCAATCGTAATAGCAATCACAGTTACTAAAACATTATAAATTGTTTGAAAATCCATAAATAAATCCTCCTTTGAATTTAAAAAATATTAATTTGTTGAACTAAAACTATGATTTTATTCATCTAACAATTTCATTAATTCTTCGTATTCTTCGGTAGTTAATCTATCACCAGCGTAGAATACATCTAACTTTTCTTGCATATCAGCAATGTATTTTTGAGTTAAACCAGTTTGTTTCTTTTTAGTAATAGTTTTTAATAACATTTTGTAAGTAGTTGTGTGTTCCATAATTTTGTCCTCCTATAAACACTAAAATTTTTAAATATTCAATTGTAAAATAAAAAATCCCACGAATAACTCATGAGATTTAATACCTATTTAATTTTAATAACCTTTAAATCAATTTTATAAACCTAGCTCTAAACAAGTGATTCTATAATCTAAATCTAATAAATATTCGTCTTGTTCAACTTCTTCAGTAGGCTTAACATAATCAATATAATCTAAAGGACTTTCTTTAATCATTTCTTCAGTAATCTCATTCGGATCAACTGTAAAACAATTAACCTTATATGAATAAACGTGATTATCTTCATTTACTTCAACATTAATCACATTTCCTTCTTCATCAAAAGAAATAGTACCTCCACCAATACCATTAGAATCAATTTCTTCAATGAACTTGTAAATGAAAATATCAGCACGTTCATCATTCACTTTAAAATACCTATAATCAGGTTGTTTGTCCATGAACTCCGCTATACTTTGCATAATTTCGGATGACCTCCTTCGCATTTTTGAAAGTTCTTTTAAACTTCATTTTCTTCCTATATTTCACACTATCAGAATGATCCAAATATCCTTTATAACTCATAAATGCTCTTGCGGTTTCAACATTCATAACCTTTTTAGGGTCTTTATAGGTAGCAAGAATAACATTAGTTCTTTTAAATATTCTTTTTCTAATAGTTGTTTTATATGTATAGATTTTATATCCCATCATATCTATAGGTCTTGAATCAAGAGGGAATAATTGGTGTCCATCCTTAATACTTAAACCTAATTCATCATTGAGATATTTAGATAACATGTTTACACATTTCTTCAAATATTTCTTGTTTGGACTGAATAATATAATATCGTCCATGTAGAATAATTGATAAGAGATAAGACGGACTTGTATAACTTCTTTTGTCCTTCTTTTCTTTCTGGTTGTAAAACATTTTTCACTTAAAAAATGATAGGCATAAGATAAGTAATAGTTTGCTAGAAATTGAGACAAGTATGAACCTATACAAAGTCCAAAATCTTCTCCATACGTATCAATTAAATGAAAAACGACATAGAGAACATCATTATTTTTAATATCTCTACGTAATAATTTCTTGAGTTTATCATGAGGTATAGAAGGGTAGAATTTCTTTACATCACCTTTCCAAACATATTTGCATTTCTTTGGATTCTTTCTTATCCACTTTTCTATAGTTTCTTTACCATAAACTTGACCACGACCTCTAATTGAAGCACATTGATATTGTCCAATTTTATTCATGAACATTCCCATACAAGCTTTTACTACGATATGATCATAAACTTGTTGTTTAATACTAGCCAATCCAATCTTTCTTAATTTACCACTGCAATTATCACGTCTCATTTGATAGCGAATAGGCGGTAGATTAATTTCATGGTTTACTATCTCATGATGAATATTTCTTGAAATAACCTTAATCAAAGGATTAAACTTCATTCTGTAATTTTCATATTTCATTATGTAGTCATGAATTTCTCTTGCAAGATCATGTTTGTTTTTATCCTTATCTCTAGAAAAGTATATTAAATATTCAGCTAGAAAATATGCTGAATCCATACGTTTCCATCTAGAATTTGAATTTCCAACACCGTTTAAACAGTCATAAATTGCAGACTCAATCAATTGGGGTGTAAATTCAAATTTGCTCAAATATCTTCTCATCTAAACTCCTTTCATTCTACAATATTTGAATTAATTTATATAAAAAGCGCCTCAGTAAAATGAAACGCTTGAGATTACTCTCATGTATATCTAAGTCTTTCGGTTATAATCATAAGATTTTTCTACTAAACCTCAGTTATGCCATTCACATAACCGCTATACTAAAACTTGTGCACAAGTTTGAATATAGAGTGTGTCACATACTATTGTTAGCCATAAAGGCTAAAGACTCAATGAAATAAATCATTGAATGTCCTGCTTAGGTACGACTTCTAAATTTTATATATATTGATTTAATTTTAGATAATTTTGTATGTAAAAGTATCTAATAACAGATTGGCGGGCGAGGATGTTCCAGTTCGCATTACCGACCCCATTGTTCGCATTCAAGTAAGAAAGACCAGCATTAGAACCATTCCTGAGATTACCGAAGCCAAGGAACAACGACGCTATTTAGAAGCCCTTTGCGTGTGCTATATTGTATTTTTGCAATCGCTTATTCAGCATATTTATTAGAATTGCTACACACGACTTAATTTATTTTTTATTATTTTATTTAATGAAGTTTTATAATTAGAACATATTACAAAAATGTAAAACAGGAATTTTATCCTAATTATTATATATAAACAAGATTCTTACTATCACAATATCTTGTTGTAAGTTAGTTTACTTATATTTGTTTATTATAAGTTTAAATGGTTATAACGGTGCAATATAAGGGGAGAGCCCCTCTTAACTGCTACGCAGTTAATTCACCCCCAACACCGTTGATTGAGAGGCGGGCGAGGAGGCTCCAGTGCGCACCACCGACCCCACTGCCCGCAGACAAGCAAGAAAGACCAGCAATAGAACCAAGCCAGAGATAACCGAAGCCAAGGAACTCTCTTTGTCCTGAACTTGCATTATCTACATAAACACCATCAGCAAATCCAGTAGTAGTTGATGATCCATCTTGTCCAACATTAGTTTGAACGAACGCGCCATTTTCTAAATCAAAATCAATTCTTGTGATATAATTCCAGCTATTTAACTTTTGTGGTTGAATAGAGTATGGTGATTTCTTATAAGTAGATTTTGCAGTTGTCATATTAGTAGTTAATAGACTTGCATCATTTTGTATGTAAACTTCACGTTTACCAGTTGCATCCACAATATCCATAAACGCATTTCCATAAGTTTCATATCCACCAACCATACATTCAATTCCTTGAATTACTATTGGGAATTTACCATTTGTTAATTCTGATTTTGTCTCACAAGGACAACCATCTCGTCCTAAAATATCATCACTGAATCCACTTCTCCAGTGCATCGCTGAACAAAAGACTGCTCCTGATGATGTATTGGCAGTATTGAAAGGTGTATTTGTATCTAAATACAGCGCAGTATTGCTATCATCTAAAGCGACTTTCTTAATGATTTTTACATTATCGGCATAAATAGAAACCGTTGAATAATATCTATCTAAACTAGAACCACCATATTTATAACCAATCGAAACACTAGCTCCGACAGGAAAATAATCAGCCTGAGCCTTAGTTAATGGGAAGTAAGTATTATTCGTAGATGATTTAATGCTTGCTTCGTATTGTGCATTATAATTGTTACATCCACCCATGATTGATTGAGTATTTAAAGTTCCATACTTCAAATAGAATGTTGTTAAAATATATTTATAATCACAAGTCATACCCCCTGAATAGAAAGAACCACGTTTATGACATAAACTAGCCAATCCATTATATGAAATATCTGTATTAGTCGTATTAGCAGGCAATGGAGTAGTTCCATAATATCTAGCGGGTTTTAATCCTTTACTAGAATATAAATTACCATCAATATTTCCAGCGACATATTTACTATATAAAGCAAATGGTTGAATACTTCCATCACGATTGATGCACTCTCTTGCTGCTATATAGCCTTCTTTAGGCGTATCAGTTCTAGAATAATACCAATATTGATCATCTTCCCAAACTTTTTCATAATAGCTCATGCCTAATACGAATACATCAACTTTTCCTTCATCTTTAAAATCCTTATCACCTTTAATAGCAGTAACGTGACGTACACCTTCATCATCCACGTAAGCATTGACATCATATGTTTTAAATAATGGAATGTTAGCATAATCATTTTGACCTTTAATTGTTTTAGTAGATGGTTCACAAACAAGACCAGCATTAGCATCTAACTTTTCACCAGTTGAAATATGAGACGTTTCCCATTTTGGAAACTTGACCGTATATATCTTACCTGTTCTTTGAAGAGCAAACATATTTTCAAAGAAAGTTGAAGAGTATTTATCTTTTTCTTTGTTTTGTTTATCATAAATAATTTCTTCATTATCTTTATCTTCAATCCATGATTTTAAGTTTAATTTATAATCAAAATTGATATATGGTTCGACTTCAGTATTCCAAATAATATTGGTTTGAGGATAGTATGACTTTAATGATTGAAGTAATGTTTGTAAGTCGGAGGGTAGAGGTTCTTCTGTAGGTGTTGCAAGTTGATAAACTACAGTAATTGGGTTTTTATTGAGCCATGTTTTAAAATCATTTAAAGACGTAATCTCATTATACGAAACGTATATGTTAGTACTTGAAACATAAAAAAGATGGTTATGTGACATTACACCGTCAGTCCATAGATTTGTAAATTTAAACATATTGCTTTTACAATAGGGGTTTATATTTTCTATCGATAGAATAGAATTGCGAAATAGGTACAAATAAACACGACGGGAACCATCAGGAGGGCTTAATCTTATATCTTCATCATCACTTCCATCAAAAGTTACAACACCAATGTTTCTTACAATCTTACCTCTATTTAAATCAATGTAATCATATACGTCACCTAACTTATAAAGTGGATTTTGAAGAGTATAATTTAATAACGATTGCTTGCCATTTTCATAAGAAATATTATCCCAAGTATGACTACCTTCTACCAACATAATTTCACTAAAAGTACAAGTTTGACCACTTTGATAAATACCTAATCTAAAAGCTAAATAATTAGTAGAAGATTTTGTTGTAAAAGTCCATGCTTTTTTTAAATCACTTGATGTGTTACAACTTACATCATAATAGTTAGAGTCATCATAATTCTTTTTTTTAAAAATGTAGATACTACCTTGTACGCTTTTATCTCGCTTAAACAATAATGTATAAGTCGTATTTGGCTTAACTTTAATGTAGTTTTTTTTACTATATGATTCTGTATAGCAATCACTTGCATTGGAAGTTATCGTAACAGAATTATTTGTCCAAACTGCTGTACCTCTTGTAATATTACTATCCTTTATGATGTTAAAATCAAATAAGTTTTTTGAATAAAACGCTCCACTTAATTTGCTAACCGCTTTAATTTCTTGAGGATAGTCAGGACTAGGTGATGGTTGACCACCAGTGTATGGTTCGAATGGTTGAGCTGTTTGCCCCTCATTGAACATTGGTTTAAATAACAAGTTATTTACAGTTACATCTTTCTTAATTACAATTCTAATATAATTACTAAAATCTTGATTTGGATTTATAATAGTAGTTCCTCTGCCAGTATCATATTCATATCCACGTGGGTCTAAATAATAGGTAGTTTTTGATCCTCCAGAAGGACAACCACTTAAAGTATAATAAATATTTTGTTTTGTTGTATATGGCGCAAGAGCGATATCAAAATCATCCGTAGCTGTACCATTTACAGTATAAGTACCATCACCATTATTAACCATAGTAATACCATTTATAGTAGTCGTTTTAGAAGTGCAATTAATCAAGTTAAGCCCTTTCGTACTATTTTGAACAGTATTTCCTTTAACTACGATATTCTTTAATAAACCATTGTCACTTGAAGTGATGTGAGTAGAATCGTTATTATTTAAGTATGGTTGAGTTAATTTCAAATCAACTTCTTCATTCAACTTATCAAGAACCTCATCTTGTAATGCTTCAGATTTTTGAAGTTTATTGATTTGATCTTGATATGATTGACCTTCGCTTTGAATTTGCTTGATTGCATCATTTTTAGATTCAGCGATATTTTCTTTTAACTGTTCAGTTGAAGTTTCTACAATTTCATTTGCATTGGTTTGAATTTCATTGATTTTTGTGTCAAGTGATGCAGTTTTAGTATCGTAATTATTGTTGAAGTCGGTTACTTTTTGGGTGTATTCATCAACTTTTTCTTTTGCCAGAGTATTGATTTCATTTTTACCATTAATAATAGCTTGTTTTGCATTATTAATTTCGGTCTTTGTATCATTGGCGAATTTTTTATATTCATCATAAGTGCTATCAATTTGTTTCTTTGTATTATCAATTGATTGTTTTGAAGAATCAACACTTTTCTTCATTGAAACTACTTCATCATATTCTTTTTTTACTTCAGTTGAATTTTCTACAATTTCAGTATATTTAGTTACAGTATCATCATATTTTGTATTGAAATCATTCAATTTAGATTGATAAGTATTATTAAAATAATTATCGACTTCTAAATGCACAAAACTATTCCAAGCTTTTTCATTGTCTGGCAAGATGTTTGTTGAATCACCAAATGATTTTCTAATTTTATACGATACGATACCTAAATTGACAATGTCTCCGTTTACACCAGTTAATGAAATTGCAATTTGAAAAATACCTTTTGTAGCAAAAACAGCACTTGGCAATTTGATATAATTTCCATCTTCTAATTCAAGTTTGAATTCTTTACTTTCTTGATAACCAGTTTTAGGTAATTTACCGTAGGCTTGTAATGAATAGTTAGAATAGTTTGGATCTTTTACAAATTGTATTTTATGATTCGCACTACGTTGATAGGGGATGTCATTCGTTTCAATAGATAAATCTAAACCATTTTGTATAATTCTTGAAATTATCATTGTTTTCTCCTTTTTATCGTATTTTTTTATTATAAAAAATCCCCAAAAAATAGGGGATTTGTAAGTATTATTTCTAACCCTAAAATCGTAATTTTATACGACTATTATTTAATTGTTTTTATTTTCTTCATTTTGTACTTCTTGTTCTTGTTGTTTTTTAATTTCTTCTTTTTCTAAAAGAACTACATTATCTGTTGCTCTTTCTAATTGATATAAAGCACTCTTTAAAACCAAACACAAAATAGAAGGTTGGATGCCTTGTTTAAGGGCGTCATCAGTTACCTTGATAATTGTATTTTCTAAATCTCTTATATAAGTATTAAATCCTTTATTTTCCATTTATTTCCTTTAATTCCTTTTTTAAATTTTCAATTTCATTTTCAAGAATTTGAATTCTCTTTTCTTGATTCTTGTTAACTAAAATATGCAAAGCATGAAGATTATCATAGTCAACACTGTAATAATGATCATCACCGCCAAGAATTTCTTTTTGCTTATTATCTAATGTATTTTCAACATTAACTAATGTATAATCATTGAAATCCAAATTATTATCAGTAAACGCTTGAATAATATCTTGAGCAATAAGACCAAATTCATGTCCGTCTTTATGGTAAGCACCATCATCTTTAAATACGTAACTTGATGGTTTTAAAGACATGTAAGTATTAATTAATTTTTCATCTAGTTCATTAATATCATCTTTTAATCTTCTATCTGAACTATGAGATAATGTGAAGTTTGTAGCATCAACACGACAAAAAACCGAACTACCAGTCCAGTCTAAATACATATGATGTCCATAATTCCAGCTTGTTACTACTTCATGTGATCCAGTATCAGGCTTAGAAGCATAAACCAAATGATCTTTTCCTCCACCAGTAAGAAATAAATTTCCATCTGTAGTTTGGATTGTTAAATCTTCTTTTGAACTAATCATCATTGCAGCAGTTGAAGTTTCAATACGAAAATAACCACCTTGATATGGTGATAAACTTATATCAGCTAAATGTTGTGTAGAGTTGTACATTGTATCAAACAAAAGACTACCAGTATTGATGCTAGTAGTGAATGTTGTTTGTAATCCAGCAGTTTTATCATAAATTTTATATTGATTTGAAATACTACCGTTTGATAATTCAGCTCCGCTCACAATACGATAACCCATTGGGTTACTATTAGTAATATATGTATCTGCTGTAGTAACTTGTTTTGAAGCTAAATACATTGATCCACCAGTATCGCTACCGCTTTCGTTTGGTATCGTAGATAGTTCAATGGAATAAGTTGTTACTGCATTTTGTGATTCATCAATTACTTCGCTTGAAATCTTATATATTTTTTTTGAATCTAATAGCCATCCACCAATTTCGCCACTAGTGGCGTTTATCTTACCAGTTTCATCCCATTTAAAATATTTACTATCAAATGTACCATCTTTAAGACTTAAATAACTGCCTGAATTATTTTTAATATAATTTCTAGATTTAATAGCGTCTACAGCTAACTTTTCAGCAGTAACTGAATTTGCATTTAATTGAATAGTAGAAACTGTTCCAGTGTATATTTTTGAACCATCAATTTTAGTAGTGTCATTTTCATCACACCAAGCAGCAATTTTTTGTTCACTTTCATACGCTTTTTGAGCAGCATCATTTGCGGCTTTTTCAGCATTATATGATGCAATTAAAGAATCATTTAACCCATTAGCCAATACGGCATCAGTAGAAGTTGATGTATTATCAGTCCATGTAATATATTCTTTTGTCCAATAATACTTTCCATATGACCAAGTAAGTGGTATATTACTCCAATAGCTTCCTTTCAATTCAGTATTAGAGTTAGATAAATAATATTTAGTAACGGTTGATTTAATACCTTTACCAGTATCACCTTTAAGTCCAGTATCTCCATATACACCTATAATACAAGGATTAGTATTTTCTACTTCGTCCGTAGTGTAAGTAATAGTTTGATAGCACCAATGATATTTTTGTGTTGTAGTTGGAATTTGTGGTGTATCTTGCCAACCACTTGTAGAGATTTTAATTCCAGTATTTTGATCCGAAGTTAAATAATGACCTGTAATACTTTTTACACCTTTCCCAGTTTTACCATCTCTACCTTGAACAGTATAACTATATGATTCAATTGTTTTACCATCCGTATATTCTATATACATTTTAGTCCATAAATAAGTACCTTGTTCTAATGAAGTAGGGATAGTGGTACTCCATGAAGCAGGTTTGATAGAAGCCGAAGTAGATGTTCCATAAGTTGTTTTAGTTAATCTAACAAAAACGCTTGTTCCATCTTCTCCTTTATCACCATTTTCACCTTTAATTTTTGCCCATGTATAATTAGTAACATCTAAACTATCTTCTGATTTAAAATCAACATAAGTACCAATGTATTCACCAATAACTTCACCATCTTGCGATGTAAATGTTTTACCAGCATCGTTACTATATTTAACATGAAAATAACTTGTATCTCCATTTTTACCTGGAGTTCCAGCATTACCATCATAAATTTCTTTTGTTGTAACCGTACCATCAGGATTTTCAATAGTAATACTAGTAATATTATCTTTTTTAGAAATAGAAACAGTAGGGGAGTCACCATCGTTGCCTTGCAAAGCATAAGAGTAAGTTTCTACGGATTTTCCATCTGAATAAGTGGTAACAGTTTTACACCATAAGTATTCTCCAGGATTAGCTACTGGTATGTCGGTTGAGAAATTTGTTGGTTTAATATTCGGATTCTTTGATGTGCCATAAGTAACAACTATAGATTTTACAATAATAGAATCACCATTAACTGCCATATGTGAAACTGAATAAATTACACTAGGATCACCACTTGTATAAGTAATAGTAGTTCTAGTCCATAAGTAATCATCTTCACTCACAACAGGAAAAGTGGTAGACCATCCTTCGTTTGAAGGTGTTGTAATTCCATCATCTGTAACTTTGTATTCTATTTTTGTAGATTCGACACCACGTCCATCAAAGTCACCATTATTAGCTTTATTTTCTAATTCAGTTACTTTATCAAGAGCGGAACTTGAATTATTATTAGCTTCATTAGCTTTATTCAAAGCATTAGATGAGTTTTCAGTTGCGTTAGATAGTTTGTTTTGAACGTCTTTATCGAAAGATTTGAATGTTACTTGTCCAACTAAATCAATTTTACTAGCTTTAATTAAAATCGTATTGGCGTCTTGATTGATTAATGATGAGATTGTAGTACCTGTATAATCAGTTTTAGATACTTTAGATTCGATATTATTAGTATTGATTTTAATACTTGCAATTGCATCTGATAAACCTTTTGCTAATGTACTTAAAGTAGGCACAGTATTTGAAGAAGTACCATCATCCCATTCAATATGACTTCTTGTCCAAATATAAGTTTTTTCCTCAACAGTAGGGCAAGTATCTTGCCAACCAGTTGTTGGCGCAGTCACATTAGAAGTGGATTTAGCATATTGTGCTGTAATACTTTTAATTCCGATACCATTTTTACCTTGTGCGCCTGAAATACATGAAGGATTAGAATAACTTGGTTCAGTACCATTTTTATAGTACATTTTTGTTCGTACCCAAACATAATATCCTTCTTTCCATGTAGGAGAATTAACCGACCAAGAACCACCTAACAATTGGGTTTCTGAAGTAGATAAATAATATTCTAATTCAGTTTTAATTACACCTTCACCAGCTAAATCAATCGCATCTTGTACTTTATTAGCCTTTTCTGCAATCATATTAATCTGGCTAGTATTAATTATTAGTTCACCATCATTATTTAAATAAAATAATTTTTTCTTATTTCCATCAGTTTCTAGTTTACTAATGCTAAAAATCTTATCACTATATTTACCATCAACTGGTCTAGTAACAATATCCCAACCATTATCATCAAAAATAGAGCTATTATATCCATTTTTACTATATAATTTTAATGTCTTACTGATAATTAAATTACCTATTAATGTTTCAGCATTTAACCCATAAGCAATTTTATTTTCACCAGTTTCAGGATCAGTAAAATAATATTTACCTAATGCAGTTTTTACTGTTTTCCAATTATCATTGGTAATAGCAATTCCAGCGTTAATCATTTTTAGTTGGTGATCATCAAACACATTATCAATATCATCATAACTTCTCACTAATAAACCATTCATATCAAATGATACCTTTTGATTATTAGCATCATTATAAATTTTCATTGTCGCATCTAGACCACGTTCAAACCAATTTTCTACGATAGTTGTAGCTTTTTTAGACTTATCTACCTGTGAAGATACATATGAATATGAATTTGAAATATTTTTTGCATTATCAAGAATTGATTGAGTATCACTTAAACAATTATATCTTTTTCTTAAAGAAGAAAATTCAACACCACAATTATCTAAACTTTCAGTGTCAATTTGGATTTTTGTTAATCGTAATTTGTATAAATAACCATTACATTTACATCTTATCCAATTACCAACGGTAAAATTGTCAATATGTTTTTCAAATTCTTTTCTAGCAAAAATATTACTCATTGAAATTGAAAGTGTTATTTGTGGTGTACCAGCTTCAATTGATTCTTTTTTTGCAACATCCATGAATTTATTAGCGTTATCAATTAATTCGGCATTACTTAAACCAGTACTAATATAATTTGAATTTTCATAGACACTTTCACGTCTATAAGAACAAAATACAGTCCAATTATCATCGCCAAGATATTTTTTAAAATCCAATGCTTCTTGAATTTCTACTTTTAACCCATCAATAATATCACTGATATTAGTAATCAAATCAATTTCAGCTTTTCTAGTTCCTAATTCTTCATCAATAGCTGTCCATCTATTATAGTAGGGAACATATAAAGCATTATAAAAATCCGCTTGTTCGCTTGCTTGATCGACTTCAATTAAACTATCTAAAGCTGATCTATAAGCATCATGAAATGAGTTTAATCTTTCTAATGAATAATATTTAATTGCATTTTTAAATTTTGTTAAATCTTCAGAAATATCGATACTTACTAAATCGTAAATACCACCCAAAGATTCATTAGATGAAATAATTTGTTTTCTAATCTTTTGGGATAAGAATTTTTCATAATTATCTGTTACTGTTATTCTTAAAACATCCGTAGTAGCATTATCGGTTTCATCAGAGTAGCTTTGTAATGTAATAGTACCAATCCATTCACCATAATGAAATCCAGTATCACCATCATCACCAATATAATCCCATGATGAAGTAGCAACTGTAATTTTATAAGTAGCATAAGTAAAAATTCTACTAAAAGCTTTAATTGCATTTTCTACAGTTGTTTGATTTGTAGAAAATTTAAGTTCAGACAATGCTAATGGACTTAAATTTTCAGATGTTAAATTAATAATATCTTCCTTAGCAGATTGAGCCTCTTTAATTGTTGTTGGCATTAAAGAGCTTTCAAGATATAAATTAAAATCAACAACATCAAAATACAATGAAGTTAAGTTACTATAACCTTTTTTAGTTTTATCAATAGGTAAGAAACTATTATTTGTTAGTACTTTTTCATTATCTTCGTTGTATTGATATTGAGCATAAGCCGAACCATTATATTTAGAAACAAGTGCATTATAGTTTGAAATCAAGCTATCATCTGTAATGTTTAAAACATAGTTTTTAGAATAATCATCTACTAATTCATTATAAGATAATAATTTTTCAGATAATGATTTTGGCATGCTATCCAAAGTTTGTTGATTGAAATAATATAAATAATCAGTACCATTAGGATTTAATGATCTAATAGTGGCTGTCATTAACTCATCTCCAGCCTTTAATTTCAATGTATTAAAAACATTATCACTATCTTCATTAACAGTAATCTGCTCAGCTAAATTATTAACATCTATATAGATTCCAGTGTCAATTCCGTATGGCTTAACAATATTGTTACTTTCACATTTAGGACAAATATCATCCATATCTTCACGATTACCACAATCTAAACAATACGATAATAAATCATAACAATTAATAGTTCTTGTTGCAGTATCAAATGTAAATAAACATTTAATTTCTTCAGCAATTTCCATTAAAGCATCATAAATACTTTTATTATCAAAAGAAAAACTTCTTTGAATATTTTTCAAAGAAGTATCTACATGACCAATATGATAATGTGGTGCTTTATCTAAAAGTCTATTTAATATAGAAGCTTTTGGATTATTTTCTCTATATAAAACAGAAGGTATAGTGTAATCTTCTCTATCAATATCATCATCCGTATTGATTTCAATGTCATATAACATGATTGTACTTAATTCAGCTTCGCATAAAGAAGTTAAAGTTAATGTTTTCTTTAAAGTATCAGTTTCTTCAACAGTTACTCTAATTTCATAATATGTGTCAGTTTCTTTAAGGTAAACTATTGCAAAGTCTAATAATTTATCCCAAACATTACATTCTTCATTGTCTAATGTTTTATATGCTACACAACTGGCTTCTTGTTGTGAATTATAATTTTCACTAAATGATAACTCATAGACATTACTAATTTCATCTAGTTTTTTTAATTCTTTATTAGATAATTTTAATTGAAATTTATCCAATAAATTTCCATCTTTAAAAGGTAATTTCATTAAATAAATCCTACCTTTCTAGGTTCGTTAACTATAAATTCAATTTTACAAGGTAAACTTATAGTTAATTTATTATTATCAGTATCATCGTTTCGTAAAAGTCTAAAATAATTATAATTAAAATCATTAAAAATATCATGGTCACTTTTATCGGTTTCAATAATTTTACTGATACAATCAACAGTAATTGTTTCTCCATTAAGACAATTCTTTATTCCAAACATTTCATTATCTAATGAATTCTTGATTGTTAAATTACCATCTTTCATGACTGTAATTTTCAAATTTGAAGGATAAACTGGTTTAACATCATCGCTATTATTAACAACATTAAACGTATTATCATTTTCAGTAATTATTTTAGCATATCTAATATCTTCAGATAATCCATAAGGATATTGTGAAGTAAATTTTATTTTGAATCCTAAAACATTTCCAAAATGTTTAACTTGATTGATTTGAGTAAAACCACCTATAAAATAAATATCTTCAAACATATCATCATTTTGAATAGTAAATTTTCTAAAGCTTTTAGTATCTAGCCATCTATAGACTTCTCTTACCTCATCTCTAGTAAAGAATCTATTATTGCCAGTACAATCAATTTTACAAATACCAATCTCATTACTTTCTAAAGTACCATCATAAGATGTATAAGTTGGTCTAAAAGAATCATCGCTATTATTTTGAACAACATTGAATGTGATAGTAGGGGATTCTACAGTTTCAATATTATCTACAGAGTCAAAATAACAGATCATCATTCCTAAATCACTTAAACTTCTATTATTAAAAATAAAACTACGTTCATTCATATCTATCACATCCTTTACTGTTTTATTTACGTTTTCTTATTTTTTTTATAAGACTCTTATAATCTTTTTTTTGATTTGATTGAGTTTCTTTCATTTCTTCAATCGTCTTTTTATATTCTTTTTTTAAACCATCTAATTCTTTTAATGAATCGTTGAATGTAATCATAGTTTTCTCACAAGTATTCATCATTTCATTTGTTTTAGCTTTAACCAATTCGTTAGATAGTCTGGCTAAATCCAATTCATTTTGAGTTTTAGATAATTCTTCCTTTAATTTTCTAATTTCCTCGTCTTTTTTTGCGAGTTTGTCTTTTAAAATTTCTTCCTTGGTTTTTCTCATTTATTTCTCCAAAAATGTAAAAAATGAAGGCAAATTAAAATCCTAAAAATAGGGAATTATTGCCTTCATTTTCAAGTCCTAAAATCTACATTTTATTTGAATTTTAGTTTATTAAAACTATTTTTATTATTCAATTTACTATCAAGCATTGTAGCAACCGCATTATTAAATTTATCGTCTTTAATAAGTGCATTTTTAAAGTCTTGATAGTTCTTAACATTAGGCAAGGTAATTTGGATTTGTCCGACTTCAACACTTGATTGACCGAATGAATTATCAAGTGCAGTATTAAGAGTAGGGAGTGTAGCAATTAATTTATCCCATTCAGGAACACGATTTAAAGGAATAATCTTTTCGCCTTGTTTGAATGTATTAATAGCTAATGAATCATCTCCATTACCTTTAATTACACTTTTTAATGCTCCAATTTCGCCACCTTGTGCAAATCCAAAAATAGATCGTACTTGTGATAATAACCAGTTGTTTTGTGAAGCCGAACCAGTATAAGCTCCACTTCCACCTAATGCTGAATAATATTGCGCACGTTTACCAAAACTTGAATCCATATTTACATATTTTCATTCTGTTACTTTTATGACCTACAAATAAAAGTAGGCGAGAGAGGTTCTTCTTAAAAGTGTCTTTACACTTGACCTCTCTTCATACGTTTCATTGTTAGATTATTGCGTATGTTCAGACTATTACATCGTCATATGATGTTATATAACGTCTTTTCATTTAGTCGTTGTAGGTGTATTATTTATAACTTTCTCCAAAATTATCTACTAAATATTGTCCAATAGACTCACATTTATCACATCTTAAAACCACGCGTGTTTTTCTATTTTGTTTTGTAATATTGCTTAACATAAATAGGTTACTTTCATGTAGTTCTCTTGGACATTTGAAATAGAATTTTTTATTACTTCTATAACTTATTTCTTTGGGTGAAATTATGTTTTTATCATAATCCCATCTATTTATTATTTCTATATAATCATTTTCTATACACCAATTATAAAATGATTTTGTTTTTATTATTGTTTTCAAATTTTATTTTTTAGTTATAAATAATACTTCCTAGGCGTTGTCTATCTCTAGAGTTTCACCGTATATTAGAAAAGATTTTCTTCGTTATTTCCATGTATTTATAACGAATTTCCCCAATAATTAGGGCGTCAACGACCGACCCATATTTATTCAATTTTCCCTTAGGATACGAATCAGCCTTGTATGTAAATATATTTCTTCTGTTTTGTTGTTGCTGTTGTTGTTGAGCAGCAGCCGCAGCCGCAGCTTGTTGTGCAGCTAATTCGGCTTGTCTCTTTCTTTCAGCAGCTTCACGTGCTTGTCTTTCTGCCTCTTCTTTAGCCTTTTGTTCAGCAGCTTTTCTATCCGCTTCAGCTTTAGCTTGTTTATACATATATTCAACACCAGCACGAATACTATCAATAGCAGTTTGTAATGTTCCCATTCTATTACCAAATTCAGTAATTAATGTTCCATCTTTACTATTGAAAATATCATTAAACGCAGTGCTTAATGTATAACCATTGGCAGTTGCGGCACTATTAATAGTTTCACTAATTGAACTTCCGTTTGAATTAATATCGGCAATTACTTGTTCAAATTCACCATCAATAGTGTCCATTCTATTATTTATCCAATCTTCAAAATCAGTTGCTAAATTATCAAGCATTGCTTGTTGATCACTGATATATTTTTCATATTCAGTTTGTTGTAATTCATCTTTAGCATTTTGTAAATCTTTCTTTAATGATTGAATATTCTTTTGTGATTCTTCACTTGTATCACCACGGACTACATCATATCTCTTTTGTAATTCAGAAACATTTTGTGTCTTTTTGGCAATTTCAGTTTCATAATCGTATAAATCTTTTTCTTGCGATAATAAATCTTTGCGTTTAGAAATTAATTCTTTTAAAGCATCGAGTTGAGCGTTATAACCATCTTTAATTAAATCTTTAATTGCTTTCTTTTCATCTTGAGCATTTAAAATGAATTCTCGTTGTGATTTAACTAATTCATCACGTCTATTAAGATAATCTTGATTTAAACTATCATCTTTGTAAGCTTCATCTAATTCTTTAATAGCTTTAGCGTAATCTTTAGCTTGTGTTTTATATGTTTCATAAGATACTGCATGTAATCCCATCATAGCATCGCCATATTGAGTGTTTTTACCAGTATCTTTATCATATAAAGTTTCATTATCAAATAAATCTTCAAAGAATTTAGCTTCTTCAGTTATTTTAGATATTTCATCTTGTAGATATTCAAATCTATCCCATTTAATATCTTTAATATTATTTTTAAATTCTTCTAATGTATTATTGGCTTCAACTAAATCTTCTTGAACACCGTGAATAGCATCTTGAAATTCAAACCATTTTTCAGAGTATTGTTTTACTGAACCATCAGCCATAGCTTTTTCTAATGAATTAATTAATGCTTCTTCCTGAGCTTTCATATTATCGATATTTTGTTGTTGATATTTAATCATATTTTCATAATATGATTCACTAGCCATAATTCCTTTAGTTGTTGCTAAAGTTTGACTTTTATCTAAAATATCAATATATGATTGATAATATTTAGTTTGTTGTTCATATTTAGTTGTTACATTATCAAAAATCTTTTCATAAGTTTCAGAAATTGATTTTTCGGCTTCTACTAGTTGGTTCTTTAAATCAGCAACAGTAGATTCCATTTCTTGATAACCCTCAGAATATCTGCCAACATATCCTGAATTTAAAGCTTCTCTCATCTTTTGTTCAAGATTTGCAATTTCATTAACTAATTGATTAGCTTTGGCATCGTATAAATCAATTTGAGAAGTTAAGTAATTATCATTCATACCATTACTTTGGTATTTAGATAAGTCAAATTTATTTTCTAAATTTGTGATACTTGCTTCTAATTGTTTAATGCGATTTTCATATTCTTTAGCAATATTGTCAAATGCTTTCTTATATGTTGCACCGATATTTTCTCGAATTTCTTCGAGTTTATCATTACATTCCATTGCAGCATCATACCATTGCTTATACTCATTGATTTGAGACTTAAGGTTTTCATCAGTAATATCTTGAATACTCCAATTACCATCTCTAACCATTTGTTTATAATTTTCAGCTAATGGTACAGCATTGGCTTTTGCCATATAAGTATTATAACCACTTTGATAATAATTCATTTGGGCGGTTAATTGACTTAATTCTTCTCCGATTTTAGAATTTCGATCAGACCAATCTCTATAAACATTATTAATAGCAGTTTCTAATCGTTTAACAACTCTATCAACAGCATTTAAAGCACGTTCTACCCAATCAAAAGTTTCCGATGAATTTTCACTAGATGAATCATTTGAACTTGAAGCATCACTACCACCACCTCTAGAACTTGATGAACTAGAAGATTTAGACTTTTTAGATTTTTTACTACTGCTTGAAGTTTTTGGTAATTTACCTCTTGCTTTTGAGCCAGCTTTAGAAACAGAAGAAACTACTTTTTTTAGTTTGCTAGAAGCTTTACTTGTTTTAGTTTTCTTCTTTTTCTTATTTTTTTTTGTTCCTTTTTTAAAAGCTGTACCATTTAAGAAAGAATACCCATAAGAATGAGTATAACCATCATTTAATAAATCTTCAGTTTGTTCATGGTCAAATATAATATCAGTACTATTATGAGTAAAGAACTCTGCTCCATTATCTCCAATAGTTCTCCATCTACCAGTCTTTGAATCAACAAGGAGTTCTCTACCAACCTCACCCCCTAAAGAGCGACCGTTAAACCCTATAGTCCAATTACCAGTAGAACCGCCTGAATATGCAGAACCACGTAATTCAGATTTACCTTTTTTACTACTTTTACTATCAGACTTTTCAGTAACTTGCTTTGTAGTAACAGTAATTGTTTTGTCTGTAAGAGATTTTAAGGTTTTTTTAATACTTTCAAGTGTCTTTTTACCACTGGTTTTTATTGTTACTTTTGCACTTTTATCTTTAATCTTATTAAGGTCTTTGCCTGCTTGTTTTACCTTATCTCCACCTTCGACTTTTTCTTTGACATTGATAGATTTATCTTTCAATCCTTTGGCAATGCCTTTTTCGTCTAATTTAACATCAATACCAATGGCTTTTTTAGTATTATCACTTAAACCAGCGATTTGACCTAATAATTTATCAGCTTTCTTTTGAGCATCAGTTGTATCTATATCTAACTTTTTATTCTTTTCAACTTCATTAACTGCTTGTTGATATTGTTGTAATAATGTAACAGCGGCTTGAACATCACCAGTTAAAGTAGAAGTATCAATAGACATAAAAGTAGGGGCTTCTAATGACTGTTTTTGTTCAATCAAATAACTCATTACTGATTTCATATCTTCTAAATCAGAAGAATCTGAAGTAATTTTTATTTGTTCATCTAACTTGTCAATTTGTTTATTAATATCATCAAGTGAGCCAGCTTCAATATCAATATCAAATTTTTTACCTAAGCTTTCCTTTAATGATTGAGAAGCTTCTTCAGCTTTTTCTTTTAAAGAAAGAATATTTTCAGTAGCACTATCAGTTTCAATATTAACTTCAAAACCTTGATCTGATAGTTTTCTTAAAATTTGTTGAACACTTTCAACATTAATTCCTAAAGCATCAGCTACATCTTTGTCACTTTGGAAGTTTAACTCCCATGTGCCATCATCATTCATATGTGCCCATTCTTTATTGACTTTTTGAACATCTTTTAAGAAGTTTTCTGTTCCATCAGTTCCTTCTTTGAAATAACGTTCCATTTTGACAATGCCTTTTTCATAGGCATCTACAACTTCATCAATGCTTGCAGTTGTTAAATCTTTATTTGTCATTAATTGGGCAGAAGTTCTAAATTTATTAGTACCTACATCGCCATCTTCATATAGCTTTTTAATATCATCAAGCTTATCACGAACACTATCATATGTATCGCCTTCTTCAGTGCCAGACATAGCTTGTTCCCATTTTGAATAAGCAGAAGTAAGACCATCATATTGTGACGCTAATTGTGATACTTGTTCAATTTGTGATGCTAAAGTACTTTGTTCATCTAATAATTTTGCTTTCTTTTTGGCATCTGTGCAACCATCAATAGCAACCGTAGTTTTATTATAATCATCTGTTAATCGTTGTAATTCTTCAGCATATGCTAGTTTTTGATTTGCTTCATATTCAGCAGTTAATTCTCTTAAAGCATCTTTATTTAAACGTACACCATTTGCGGTATTTTCAAATAAAGTGCTTTGATCATAGCCATCTAAACTAGCAAACATTGATTTAACATTTTGAATTGCTTCACCTGACATACCAGTAACACTGGCTGATTCTTCTAAAGCTGTATTAAAATTTTTTAAAACATCGTCTGCGTTATCAAATGCACCAGCTAATTCATTAATTCTAGTAGTGTGATCAGCAATACCATCATTCGTACCAGCCATTGCCTTTAATTCATTTTTAAAATCTTTAATTGATATACCAGATTCTTTGATTGCTTCATTTAATTTATTAAATTTAGTTAAATTTAAAGCATCTAAACCACCATTTTTAGCAAGAGATAATAATTCTTCTTTAGTGAATTCTATATCTTTAACATCAATAATGTTTGATATTTTTTCTGATTTAAAACCACTTGGATCAATAGTTTTGTAAATCTTGTCATAAATACGACTATATTCTTCGTACTCTGAAATAATACTTCTATCATCAGATGTTAAGTTTTTATCTTTTTTCTTTTTGGCTTTATTATAGGCATCCGACATATCAGCCATTGTAGTTGATAGAGTGGATAGTTCATTATTTAATTGTTCACTTGAACCCTTTTGACCATCTAAAGCTGAATTATAAGCTTTAGTACCTTCTTTTAGAGTATTAACTTCTTTAGTACATTGCTTATATGTATTTAATAATTTATTAATGTTATCATTAGAAAAATCATAATCACTGCTATAATTATTTTCTTTGGCACTGAAATTCATGTATTCACGTTGTTTCTTTAATTCTTTTTCAGAAGCAACTTGACTTAATTTTTTTATACCATCGCCATTATCAGTTAAATCATTTTTAGTAGCTTTACTTTTTGCTAATGCTGTTTCTGTCGCTTGTGCTTCTTTTTTCTTTTTAAGAGTCTTTAATTGACTTTCTAACAAAGCATTAGTTTCTTTAAGTTTTTGAATTTCTGATTGATCAGCATAGGTTAATTTGCCTTTGCTTTTAATTTCAGCAATTCGAGCTTTATTTTCTTTTAAAGCGCTATTAACTTCTTCGATTTTTGATTTAGTTTCACTATAAGCATTAGCAGCATTATTTGCATCTTCCACAAGATATTTTTGCTTATTAATTTGTTTATCAATAGCATCCAACGTTGCAGAGATAGCTACACCAGCTAATGCAAATGCACCAGCAGTAAGAGCAGCACTTGCTAAACTTTTAGCAAAACTTTTTACTGCATTCCCAGCTCCGCCAAATCCACTAATAGAATTTTTAACTTTTCCAATTAATGAAGATTGACTATTAGCAAATCCTTGAACACTAGCTTCTCCAGTTTCACAAGTACTTAAATATTTCTTTAATGCGTCAGTCATATTAGCAATATTATCAACATCTTCACCATTGTTGAATAAATCAATACTATTGCTAACTGATTTAGCCATATCTAAACGACTTGAACCTTTTTTAGATAGCTTTTGTTCTTCACTATATTTTTTAATTTCATCAAAGATATTAAAACCTTTTGATGAAGCAAAAATTCCACCAGCAACACTTATAGTACCAATAGTACCTAGTGCACTAGTTAATTTATCTAAAATACCCAATAATCCAGTTAGGGTATCAACACCAGTTTTAATAGCATCACTATCAATTAAGTTTTGCCAAATACCAACTGATGTTTGTTTTAAGGCATTTAACTTATATGAAATACCTTCTTGTGCTTTCGCAAATTCTTGTTCGGCTGAACCTGCAGAATCACCCATCATATCTACAGCTTTTTCTGCTTGGCTGAAATTTTGAATAATAGCCGAACCAATGTTTCTTGTTTATCTTTTGTATAGTCGTAAGCTATACAGTTTAAAACCTCATACTTTCATATGAGAATAGACTATTTCTTCATCCTATAAAATAGGAGTATACCTTTTCAATTCAAGGGGATTTCACCCACACCATAAACTTGTGCCTTACTTCTGTTGTTTTGATTATTCAGGATTTCCACCTTTATTCTTATATCAAAACCTCCACCGAGGAATAGTCGTTGAGCGTTCTCCATCGACTCAAGTACCGTATGATCTACGGAATACGTTAAGGAGTTTCGTTGCATGAACAGAGATTTCTAATTTATGTAAAATTAGTAAAATGATATTTAGGCTTTTGACCATGTATCATCCATACGTTCTTTCTACTTTCGTACATTCACACTTATTGTTTCCAATTATGTTGTAGTGTATGGCTTTACTCATTACCTGCAATTAAATATAATCATAGTGCATATTACTATACACATAGGCAAACATTTGCCTGTCTTTTACCGAACAATGCTTCCAATGTTCCAGCACGTTCTTTGTCTGTTAATTTATCCCAAACTTCCGAGATGTCTTTTAATACATCATAAGTTGATTTATATGTATCAGCATCTTGCATAACACTAACACCAGTAAGGTCATAAATATCACCTTTAATAGATTCTAGTGTTGCATCATAAGCTTGAGTATCTTCATCCATTGCTCTGATACGCATAGAAATTGTCTTTAATGCTGTCACTCTGTTACTTTCATCTATAATAGATTACTAACCATATAAACTATGGCGATTAGGCATTTCTACCTAATTCTCATGTTTCCTTTTTAAGTTATATCATGAGGTCGGACTGGATCTTTACATTATTTCTAATGATAAATAGCGAAGCCCTATATATTACTATATAGGGCATTACAGTCTCTACGGATACCATATTTGGTCTTTCCTCGGTCTTTTCCTCTTCAGGATGCTTAACCGATATAGCTATTTTTATAGTCGGCACATTGTTTTGTGACCACCGACTGATGCGCTGTCTTGAACAATTTCATTACCAGCTACACCTAAAGCGATATTTTGCTCTAAGGTATTATTTGCGGCTGCCATAGCAGCACTTGAACGTTTTAACATCTCTGAAATATCATTATTATTTGAAGCAAAATTATTACCCACGATATTAATTTTACTATTAATACCATCCATAACATCATTAGCTTCAATTTTATAAGCCTTCATTGTTGAGATTAATGTTTCAGTAGCAGTATCTATGTCCATTTCAGGAGATATTGTACTTAAAATTGAAGAATCTTTAGCCAAGTTAATTGCATCTTGCATTGCATATCCAAGTTGCGCCCAATTTGCAGTTTGTGTAATTACTTCTTGCGTTGTTGCGCCCAATTGTTTTGCAATGTCATTTGCTTGATAATAGAAATTCTTATATGATTCATTGGTTTCATCGGTAACCTTTTTTAATTCAACCATTGCATCATCTAATGCAACAAGTTCACTGAATCCATTCTTCAAATGACTAACACTTGAAAGAATAATTGAAGTAGCACTAAAGAAACTTGTTAAATTGCTAATTTCACTTTTTAACTTATCACCAAAAGACAAACCACTCATTCCAGCAGCACTAATCTCTGCTTTTAATGCTTGAAATTGTTTTCTAGCGGTAGTTAATTCTTGTGTATTTGTTGCCCCTCTAACATTGGTTTGTGCTTGTTTTAAAGCTTCACCATATTGATTAGCAGCTTTTGTATTAGCATTAATATATGTTTTAATATTTGCTAATTCTTTTTGTTGATCAGCTAAAAAATTAGTTTGATTCATCTTACTTCCAGCATTATCAATTTCTGCTTTTAAAGCGTTAATTTGTTTAGTTGCTGTGGTAAGTTGTGCTTTGCTTTGAGCGTTTTCAACATTAGAGAAAGCTTGTGTCCATTGCTGTTCATACTCTTTTGCAGCAGCAGTATTTTGTTTCCAATATTTTTCGTTTTGAGCTAATATTCTTTGTTGATCAGCAAGAAAATTTGCATCACTTTTAGATGATGAATTATTTTTTAACTGATTACCTAAAGACAAACCACTTGCTTTTCTAACACTATCAACTAATTTATTGACTTCATTTTGCGCTTTTTTGATTGAAGTTGTATCAATTGTGATACCTAAATTTGCACTCTTTAATTGATCTTGAATACTACTTATTGCTTTTTTACTTAAAGTAGCAGTTTCAATTTTTGTTTCAATCTTCCTAAGCTGGTTATTTATATTCTCTTGCGCTTTACTATCAAGTTGAACGCCTAATTGTATCTTGTAATCTGCCATATTTTTTCTCCGTTAAAATAAAAAAAGAATGGTAATAACCATCCCTAAATTTTAAATTGATCCTTTAAAGCAGCAACTTGTGTATTTTGATTATCAATATAATGTTTCTTTGTAGTAGAAGGGTCTAAATGATTAAGTAGGGTAGCAATATCTTCTAAAGGCATACCCATTTTTTTTAATAAGTTGCTTCCACTTTTTCTCCAGGTATGACAATGACACGGTACACCAATCATATCACCGATTTTTCTTGACCATTGACCTAACGTACCATTAGTTACACAATTTTCTTCATTAGTATATGGTGTTCTCCATACCCATCCATAATCTTCAATATTATTTTCTTCACGTTGCTTTTTTAATTTAATTAATAATCTTTTAACTTTTTCTGAAAAATAAAGTGTTACATATCTTTGTTCTTTTTCAAGCACATCATTACATTGTCTATTTTCTAAATCTATTTGTTCCCATCTTAAATGAGCAATAGCATTTACTCTTGCCATAGTAGATAATGATAACTCAAAATAAACCTCTAATTGTAAATCACCATAAGCATTTAGGGCGATTCTAATATCATCAACTTGTTTTTGAGATAAGAAAACTTGTTCTACAACTGGTAAACCCTTTTTAGGTCTATCAATATATTCAGTAGGGGAGTCACCTTTTAAAATTTTCTTTCTCTTTAAAAATTTATAAAACGCTGAAATAGTTGATAATCTACGTTTAATACGTTCAGTATTATTACCTTGTTCTTTGGCGAAAGTAATAAATTCTAAAATATCATCTTCGTCTAAATCAATTACTGATTGATTGTATTGATTATCTAAAATAAAAATAAACCATTGTGATAAATCAGAATTATAGTTATAAATAGTTTTTTCTGATAATTCTTTAATACTCATATATTGTTGATATTTCTTCCAATATTTTTTAGTATCACCATTTATCAATTCTATTTTTGTTTCATCATATAGCTTTACTGGTTTTGATCTCTTTTTACCAACTGCCATATTAAAACTCCTTTCTAAAAAAATGTAAAATAAAAACCCTATCTATAGCCGAAACTATAAATAGGGTTTATCAAAATTTTATTTATGAAATTATGAATTACTTAAAAATGATTAATTTAATAGATTCTTAACTGCTTTTTCAACAGCATCATATCTACTTGAATTTAATTTATTTACTAAACATTTATATGGATCAAGTTCACCACTTAATACCATATCCATAATAGTAGGGTTGAAACCTGATACTAGACACACACCATTTTTATTTATCTTTAATGGAATAGTTCCAGTTCTAGAACATACATTCCAAAATACTAATCTTGGTAAATCATATCCATGTAAAAGATATTCCACTTGAATTGTTTCAAATAATGTTTTGTAATCTCTAGTTGTTGTTCCAGCATCGAATTCCATGTCGCTTACAATCACAATGTTTTTAGGTAATTGTTCTGGAGCATATTCATTTTTAATAGCAACATCTAAAATTAATTTAAATACCTTATAAATATCAGTATTAGTACAATCATCTTCAGCATAACATTTTTCTATTTTTTCACGTAGAGAAGAACAATTTGACAAGTCAATTACTTTAGGTCTATTACTAAAAGTAATAAAATTATCTTTATATTCTCCTTGACATCTTTCAGAAAAATAAATAGCTAAAGCGGTTGAGACATCTAAACAAGAAACATTTGTATTTCTAATTCTATCAGTCATGCTATATGAGCCATCTCTAACAAACATAGAGAACCCTTCTCCTTTAACGTAGTCAGGTAATGCTTTCCACAATTGTTCAAGAGATTCATCATATTTTTTTGAATTTCCATAGCCATACAATGTTTTTTCTTCGTAGTTATGAACGATTTCATGTGGCATTAATACTTTTGCATTGATTTTAGCATTGTTGTTACCATTTTTTAAATCATCTAAATATTCTTTCCTTCTTTCTTCATCATGTTTTAAGAAAGCATTTTTATATAGTAAGTTCGCTTTACTAGGAACGGTATTGTAATTAACTTTATCCCATTCATTAGCAGACATTTTAATTTCCACTACATCTAAATATCTTCTTAATTCGCTTACTGTTTGACGATAAGTTTTGGGTTTCATATCAAATTCTTTAAGTAAGATTTTATAAACTTTTTTATATTTTTTTGTACTTTCTTTAGGCAACCATTTTGCTAATAAAGAAATAGGCTTTTTATTTTGATAATTTATATAATCTTCTTTCAATTGTTGATGAATAAAGTTGGCTACTATTTTGGTCATTTCATCATTATCCATTAATGAAAATAAATCATCATATCTACCATATTCTGACACTAATGAAATTAATTCTTTGGCAATAGTAGGGTATCGATGTCCTAAACCGCTTAAAATAACTTTAAATGATCTACGTTCGCCCATTCCTTCACGAATGTCACGCATAAAGAATAGCCATTTAATCGCTAACATTTTATCTTCGTAAAAAGCTCTTAAGAACGAATCAAAGATTTCATCTTCACTCTTATTTCTTAATGAGCTTGTCATAAAATTCAAATCTAACAACTCTTTCCCAGTTGTTCTATATCCAACAGCACCATTTTCAGTCAACTGTTTCGCATTACTTAATTCATTTTTTAAATCAGTAATCATAATCCTTGTTTTCCTTTCTATAAAATAATCAGCAGACGTTTATATATGTATCCATTTTTTTATTCTAATAATTCATCTTATACTTGCTTTATTAAATTTGCTGTATGTCTGCTTATTTTAAATAACAACACCATGTAATAGTTAATGGCTTGAACAATTACAAAATTGTTCTCCAAAATATAATTTGCAGTTATATGTGTCTTGTTCTGTAAAATTCATCTTTTAATTTGCTGTTATGGTGTTTAAATGTTCAACACTCGAAATTTTATGCTTTTTTAATCCCTAATTAAACGCTTGTAAAAATAATGTTTGCTGTATGAGTGTTTTTTAAGTTTTGTTTTAAATTTATGTAGCCAAGCTCTACACATGGGATTCACTAGTACATCACGTCTAGCAACAAGTTTTTTGTCAATTACATTGGCATCAGGATTCCTTTCACTATAAACCCGTAGCTTGTTATTTTTTATTAGCCCCAACACGCTAATAAAAATGAAGTCTCACTATACGATCGTCACCGTAAAATTAAGTCTATTCGTTCTCCTTATGTTAGATATAATAAACAGTAGGGTAGTTGAATATCTTAAATAACTTCTTACCAATAAAGAATTTTTGATAGCTAATCGTTCTAACTGTTGTTTTTTATACAGGGGCGTTGACCGTAGTGGCTATCTCAAAACCTCAGCAAGTGAGCCTGTGTTTAATAAGGTATCACTTTGTGGTTGTATTTTGTGAATTTATCGGTTTTATTCGCTCCATCTGATATTTAATCGTTCAGCGCACCACTTACTACCTTATATTAATGTAAGCGTAGAAGGAATCGAACCAACGACATAGCAAACTCCACGTATTACTTGTTCTACCGTCTGAACTATACACTCATATGGCGTTTAGCAGAGTACTCGAAAGTCAATGATAAAATATCATCTCACTCCTTAGCAAGGAGGTCTAGCGCCTTGCTAGTTTACTAAACATGGTGGAGAGAGGTGGACTCGAACCACCGAACTCAAATGAGGGCAGATTTACAGTCTGCTGTCGTTGCCGCTTGACTATCTCTCCATTTTATTAGCAAAGAAGCTCCAAATTCCTTGCTAATATCAATTAAATAAATTTTATTATCACACATTAGAGGAGGTATGTAATAAAACTTGAAATGAGTGTAGTTAAGTAAGTGTCTCTCCCTAACTACACTCACATTATATACTATACATATAGTACAGTCAATACTTTATTTGCATTTTTGAAAAATAAAATCACAATTTTATTCAAGTATTTATACAACTGTAAAACCTTGTTTAATTAAGGCTTCTTTAAAACCATTAATAAACATATTTGTTGAATTAATTTTATCCATTGCAACTGACCATACTGGTGTACCTTTAATAGATTTATTACCATGATAACCTTGATTGATAATATCTATTACATCACTTGCTGGTTCTGAATAGTTTAAATTCATATCAATATGAATATCACATGAAATCGTGTTTCCTCTAATTGATACATCGGTTTTTGTAATACTTCTTAAAAATTGGTATGTACGTTTATACTGGTGAGGCGTATATTCTGTATAATATTGCCTCACATAATTTTCAATACAAATCTTTATTTGCTCTTCGACTTCACTCAAAGCTTGTTTAGCCGCTTGTTGCATGACACGTTTTAATTGTGTATCATTTTTAATTAACATCTTTTTTATCTTCTTTCGGTTTTGTTGTTTTAGCTATTGATCTTTTGCTGGTCTTATTTGTCTTTGTTTGATCTAAAACGTTTTTAGCTAAATCTCTAGCATCAACTTGACCATTAGTTAGTGATGTGAATTTTTCCATTGAAGAAATTAATTCATTAAAATCTAAAGCATCAAAATTGATCTTATCTAAAAATCCTAAACTAAAACAGTTTAAAGTTAAGACAATATCTTTTAAGAAATCATTAACTTTATATTCTTTAGCATTTTGGTATATTTTATTAATTTTTGCCAAATATCTTTCAATGCTTAAATCTAATTGAGTATATTGATTCCAGTTAATATATTCAGCATAATCTCCAGGATCAATCATACAAATTAATTCATAATCATCTAATTCATTTTCAGTATCAATATTAGGTAATTCTACTTGTAAATAGAATTTAGCAAACGCAAATTGCATGAAAATTCCAGCCATATCATATTTGATTTCCATTTCATCTTCATCAATTAATCTAGAACATACCCAATTTCTAAATTTCAAAAATTCTTGTAAAGTAAGTGATTGTTTTTTTACTTTATAAAAGTCCATTAAATATTCTTCATTAAATTCTTTCGCCATTTTGTTTACTCCTTGCTTTCCTTATATTTTGAACAGATAAAATCTGTTATTTCTTCTTGTATACGTCCTTCTTTTGCTTGACGTAATAATTTACAATTTCTTTTATATCTAGAACAATGTTTGCATCTATCTTCAAAATTATCACTTTGTTCTTCATTATCAAAAATGCCCACATTATCTGCAACCGTAATTGTAATTTCTACTCTAGGATTTTTGCTATCATAATATAATCCTTGTACACGCTCACGACATTGAGTATCATCACTCCAAACAGTTTCAGCATCGGTAACAGCGTCTAACATACATTTAAAATAGTTATTAGCATCCATATCAATTCGAGGAAAATAAAAAACACAATCATAATAGACGTGTCTAAATTTATCTTCTACTTTATCCCAATGTTGAATTAGGCTTTCTCTGATAATATATTCTTTAAAATTCTTTTGGTATTTAACAGCTTCAGGTTTCTTATAACTTACCGCTAAATACTTACCACCTTTTTTAACAGTTCTATAACCAAGATAATGGTTAACGCTTGGTGGAATAGGGGAGATTAATTTTAAAACTTTACTACTCATTCATACTCCCATCATTATTTTCTTTTTTATCAAACTCGTGGTTTTTCCACTTCTCATATAATTCTTGCATATTTTTGCTTTTTCTATAGACAAACACCATTCTTTCTTCACCAGCAAATATATCTAGTAAGTCACCATAGATGGATTCGGTTTGCCAATATTTATGATTTTGGTTAATATCGGTAAGGTATAAAACTTTTTCTTTGCTACCATCATAATATTTGCCAAATAATTGACTATATCTTTTCATTTATTTCCTTTAATTCCTTTTATTCTATAAAATTTATTTACACAAAAAAATAGGAGATACATTAAACTAAACGAATAGTGTATCTCCTAAATTTTTCTTTAAATAACTTCTATTCGTTGTTTTTTATTCTCAATTTCAACAATTTCTTTTTTAGTTTCTTTTTCTTTAGAAACCTTTTTTACTTCATCGGTGTCATCTAAAATTTCATCAATAATTTTAACAATATGAGGTAAAAATGTTTTGTAATCATCAATATCACATTTATTTAACATTTTTCTCGCTTGTTTTTTATTGATTACATTTGATGTATAATCATCTATTACTAATCTGATTTCGTAATGGTTTGATGAATCTGTTAATCTTCTCCATGTCATAAATTTTGTTTCATCACATGAATCACAAGCATGATAACCTTTACCACAAACGATGCACCAATGATTTATTTTCTTTTCTACCATATAATAAATAGAGAAGAGGGTGGTTAACCCTCTATATTATTCATCTACGATAATTGAGAATAAGTCACCTTTTGGATCACAATATTCTTTGTTGAAGTTTAATTGGAAAGGATGTCCACCTTCAGCATTTAAACCAATTTCAATTGAACTTGGATCAATTTCGGCACGTTTTGCGATAATAACACCAGTATAGATGTCATTTTTATTACAAGCATCATGCATAGTAACGTAAATTCTCGCTTCATATACTCCAGGGAATTTATCAGCGGATTTAGTTACTTTAACTGCTTTTTCTGATTCATAATCATATTCAACATAGAATGTTCCAGTTGTGTCAGCAGCTAATGTAATTGTTTTATCGGCAATAGTAAATGTACCAGCATCGGCAGTGCCAGATGCTAAAGTTAATTTTTTAGCAATTCCACCATTTTGTAATAAACAGATTTCTTTGATACTATCCTTAACTGGTGTTTTAGCTAAAACTAGTTTGTTAGCGGTTGCTTCTAAAACTTCATATGTTGAAGTTGTAATTTTTGTACTTGAAGAAGCTACTTCTTTTTCAGAACCACTTTGTGCAGCATATAAATCTGTACTAAATAAAGCATTAGTACCTGATAAATTAGCAGCAACTGCGTTCCATAATGTCATAATTGTTGCACCTACAGCATCAGTAACAGCAGTATTTTCAGCAGTAGTAGTTAAAGAACCATCTTTGACGTTAGTTAAACGAACTGCTAATGAATGATTAGCAATATCTCTTAATGAAATATTGTTAATTTTTTCTAATACTAATTCATTAATATTCATTAATTTTCCTCCTAAATTTTTGCAAATAAAAAGTGACTTATTTTAAGTCACCCATTGCATTTATTTCATTTTTGTCACTTATCTTTGATAAGTCTATTCCAAATCCACTATATCCACTTTGATAAAGAATATGGGAATTTGTTATTTTATTTAAACGTTTTACACTATCTAGAAAACAATAATATTTCATATCAAAAACGCTTTTTTCATCATGTTTGAAACCTGGCATATTAACCGCATATGAAATCATATTTAGTAGTTGATCATCACTACCTTCATTATTTTCGCCAGTCATACGTTGTCTTGATTCTTCTATTAAAAGTTTTCTAGCACCTTTATTTTTAGGTTTTCTTTCATTCTTTTCTATATTAAATAAAAGCCGAAGATAATCAGTCATTCTCCTATATGTAAACTTATCAAATACTATATCGTATTCTTCTGTTAACAATTTTGTGGGTATGGGTTTATTTTTAAACCTCATATGTTTATCCTCTTGTAAAACGATTTCTTTTTGTTTGATTATGTGTTGTTTTATAATTAATTCATTTGTATTACTATCGTGAATTAATTGCATTTTTGAAAAGTCAAGATCATTCCCAAAAATCAATTTTGTCTTACTGTTATCAAAAGAAGGGCAAATGTATTTAACAAAGACTTCATATTCATCCGCAGTTACAAAATCAACATGAAAATATGTTTCAAGTTGGTATGCTAAATCACTAGGAGTAGCACATAAATTGTAGACAATAGATAAATATTCACTATCATTTTCAAATACATCACCAACTGTAGGTTGATGAATAAATATATGTTCAGTAAGCTGTAAATCTTTCCCTAAATATAAAGCAGATTTACTTACATTAGTCACATATTGTGTCACTTAAATCTATACCAGTAAATGCCAATCTTCTATAAACAAATTTATCATCATAAATTCCAGCAGTGTTAGAAATCAATTTCAAAGAACCTATACCAGCCGATTCACCATTGAACTTTTCATCAAGCAAAATAGATATATAATCATTGCGATTATCTCTGACACCTTTGATGTTATCAATTCTGTTATGTTTATTATGAGAAATAATCCAAATTTCTAATTGAGGATATTTAAAAATCTCTGGGGTATTGTAATTTTCAGGAATATTTACTTCTATTGTTAGAAAAGTCATGGTTTTTGTAATCATGTTAGGATTTTGATGCTCTCTATAAATAACTGGAGTATATCCAGCTTCTTCAGTTTCAGCGGAATTAATCATATAAATTTCTTCCCAATTTTCATCTTGATAATTGGGTGGATCAATTGCCTTAACTAATTCTTCATCATTAATTATCATTTTAGTTACTTTAGTCTTTAGTTCACTTATGATTCTGCTATTTGCCATAATTAAAATAATCCTATAACCTCAAGCAGTAATTCATCTGCTGTATAGTTTCCTTCTGTATCAGATAGAATAAGTGATAAATGTTGATTAATTAGTTCATCATTATCTACCGAAATAGTAATTTTATTTCCATCTTCTACAATTTTTAATTCATCTCTAAAATTACATTTTAATTCCCATCTAGGACTAATATCATTTACTAAATTTTCACCGTTATAAAAATTAGCAGTAAATGTTGTTCCTTTTTTATATCCTGACTTTATTTTAGTTGATTTATAACTGATTTCACTTCTTGTATTTTCAGTAATATCTATATTTTCTTTTTCGCGATAGTTACAAATTTGTAATTCAACATTATCATCTTTTTGTAATTGATCTTCACTTAACATCATAGAAATATATCCATGACCATTATAAATATTAGTAGTTGTATCAAAGCTTGTTATCTTATACGGTCTAATATCTTTAAGTGTGTTACTTACAAAAAATCTATTACCTCTTGTAAGGTTTTTAGTATCTTCATCAAATGGTATTAAAACTAATAATTGGTTATATCCAACGGTAATCAACTGTGTTTCATTTAATCCAGTGTTATAAGCAGTTGCACCTTGAGTAACAGCATGACGTTCAATGATATTTAAATTTTCATCTTGCCATTTCAATACATAATTGCATTGTTGCAAAGCTCCATCAATAATGAGTTCATCATCAAAATCAGCTGTTTTAACCAACCAAACTGTATCTGCCCATTCCACATAATCACCAGTTTGAATATGATGATCAGGAAGGGTATGAAACTTTTTATAATAAGGTTGCGTTCCTGTATTAATCGCTAATACATCATCAATACCATTAATTTTAACCTTTTTATATGAAGGATTATTTTCTCCATATTTATTTAAATAATGTCTAACTTTATTTAACTCTCTTTCTCGTCTTGAATTCCCACTTGCTTTAACATTTTTTTCAAAAGGACTCCAATCCATATTAATCCTCTTTCATTCTTGCTAGAATTCCAGTACATTTAAAAACTTCACGTCTACATTCATTTAATGTAAATTCGTTTGTTTTTAAATAATTAATTGAATTTGAAATATCGATTAATTTTTCTCTATTTTTAGGTAATGAGAAAAAATCTTTAGAAGTTTCAGCAGCTCCATTTACTTGAACCATGACACTACCGATATAATCCTTAATATTTTCATTACCTTCTTCAGCTAGTGGTAAGATTTTAAAAATTTTATTAATAAGATGTTCAATTTGAGCTTTATTCATTATATAACACCTCATTCATAAGTTTTTTTGTATCTAAATCATCAAGACTATAATCGTTCATTATTCCAATAATTTCTTTATCGGCTTCTGTATAAGCTTTTCTTAAAGAAGTTAAAAGATTAGCTGGGCTAAAAACACTATAATCTTTTTCACTTAACATATTTTTAGTATTTTCTTCACTGTCTCTTTGTGTCTTTAACCAAACAACAGCCATATTTTCTACTAATATATAAATTACTTGTGGTGATAATTCTGAATTAAACCGTTGATTTTCTTCATCAATATCAAATAAATTTACATCCTTACAATAAGGCGCAAATCTATAACAAGCTTGGTCTAAATACGATCTTAAAATTAATTCTCTAACATCAATTTCTTTATCATAAAAAGAATATTGTTCTACACGTAGCAAAAATCTTTTATATAAAGTTTCAAATTGTGTCATTGAATTAATCTTCACCGCCTAATTCAGTACCAAGAATTTCTTCCATTTTTTTAATTTTTGAAAAAGCATCTAATTTACCAGATTCAATCATATCATTACATCTAATGATTAAAGATGTTTTAAATGATTTACCCATTTTATTTAAATAAGTAGGTATTTCATCAGTATGATTTAAAATTAAATCTTCAATATCCATCATGCTATTTTCATAATATTGTTGTAATGTTAATGCTTTGTAAATTTCTTCGATAGTACGATCTTGATAGGTTTCATCAATATCTTCAATACCGATAATTCTAATCCAATAATTTTTAAAGAAACCTGGTTGTCGAGATTTCATTTCTCTTAAGTTTCCAGCAGTTACTTGTTGGATTTCATTTTCATGTTCCCATACAACTTTGTCTCCAGTTTGTGTATTAACATAAACTAATTTACCAAATGTTGTTGATTGAACATTTAAAATAACATTATTATCTAAAACTAATCTCTCTCTTTGTTTAGGTTCATTTGTTTTAGTTTCTTTTGTTGTAGCTTTTTTTGTAGTGGTTTTAGTTTTTGTTCCACTTGTTTTTTTTGCAGTTTGTTTTACTTCATCAACTTTTACTTCTTCTGCCATTAAAATTCTCCTTTTATCTCTAAATTAAAAATAAAAGGGGAGTTAAATTTCTCCCCAATTTTGTTCTATTTATCCTATAATTACGCAGTTGTGTAGAATCCCATTTTAGATGCGAATACTAATGCAACACCGTATTCTTGGGCATAAGTATAGTTAATAGTTAAATCACCAGTTACTGGAGTGCCAGCATCTCTTTGATCAAAGATGTAACCTTCACCAGCATCAACTACTTTAATAGGTTTATCAGCACCAACAGCAATTACATATAATTTGTTATCATCATATAAGAATGTATCAGTACCAGCTTTATGTCTTTGTGGCATAAATACAGTATCAATTCCGTTGAATTTACCAAAGAATCCCATATTGTATTTATCTTCTTTAGCACTATCGGAAATAGTTTCCATTTTTAATGATCTTAATGCTTTCTTTGTACCTAAAATAATTACTTTAGCACCATTATTAGCAGCAGAAACATGTTCACATAAATCTAATAATTCTTCTTCAGTATGAGTACCATTAACAACATATGTAGAACTTAATCCTCTTGTTGATTCAGTAACACCTTTTAAAGCATTGTAAATATCTTCATATAAACGTTGTAACATAGCTTGTGCTACAGCATCTACGAATGAGTTGAAATCAACTCTACCAGCCAAGAAACGTTTAAATTCATCATATACTTTAATACCTTTTAATGAAGTATCAATTGTATATCTTTGACCTTTACCTAATCTTTGTCTACGAATACCAGCAGTACCGTAAGATAAATCAGATACGATAAAATCAGCTTTGTCTGGAGTAAAGAAAGTTAATTCATCACCTAAAGCAATGTTTCTATATTCAACTAAATTCATCCAGAATTCATTTCCAGTAAATCCTTCATATACAATTAAAGGAATTAATTCTTCAATAATATCAAAACAAGCATTTCCTCTATAGAAGTTTTTAATTGATAATTCTTTTGAACCACCATTTGCTTCAATAAACATATCACGTAATGCTTGTGAGTTAGTTTTTTCGTTATCAAATTCAGCAGGACAAGTTCCACGAATCATGTCTTTTGCTAATGTTAAAATTTCATTTCTATCCATTGACCATCTATCCTCCTAATTACCCAATTTGAACTCCGTAGTAACCTCTAACAAAGTCAACGATTTTACCTACAGTAGTTGTTGAAGCTGTTGGTGTATCAACAACTTTTAATTGTCTTTTTCCAGCTTCTAATTCGACAATTTTTCCAACTTGTGGAGTACCGCTAAATGCTTCAGCAGTTAATCCAAAAATATTCCCTTCAATTAATCTGTCTGCATTACCTACAGTTCCTTTAATGTTGTAAAATTCATCTAATGATTTTGATAATCTTTCATCTTTCATAACTTCAGGAGAAGCTACTAAAAATACTTGGTTTAAAGGTGTATCTTTAGCTACTGGTTCAACTTCATAAAGATTCATTTCACCATTTTTTAAACCTTTTAATTTAACAACGCATCCGTTATCCATTTGTTCATCAATTAAAATTGCCACACGTTTAGTTCCAACGAATTCGCCATCTACTAATTGTCTTTCTACAATAGCGTGTTTATCTGCCATTCAATTTCCCTCCATTTTTTGTAAATAAAAAAGGGGCGATTTCTCGCTCCTTAATAAACTTCTATTTAGTTTTTTATTTTTTATAATATTTTCTTAAAATCCCACCACAATATTCATTGTCATCATTGTCATCTTCAAAAGTTTCTTCTGTATCAACTTTAATTACACCTACAGAATTATCATTTTTTGTAGATGGTTCTTTATCAAAATCCATACGACCTAACATTGCGTAGCATTTGTTTTCCACATCTTCAATAGAAAAATCAACATTGTTGTCTTTTAAAGTTTGATAATCTTCAACGCCTAATAATTTTTCATCAAATTTATCAAACACTTTATCAAGGTTAACTTTTCTTTCTTTTTCTAATGTTTCTTTTTTGAATTTCTTTAAACCTTCAAATTCAATTGATTGAGCATCTCTTTCAGCTTCTACTTTATTCCATTCTTCTTTAGTTAAGATTTTAACAACAGTTTCGACTTCATCATCTTGTAAAGTAATTTCACCATCTACTAAAGCATATGAACGTCTATAAGTTGTAGTTTCCCAACCTTTTTCTTCTGAATAAACTTCTTTAGCGTAATAAACATATTTTGAGTCATAGTCATTTACCCAAGCATCTGTTCTAGTTACATTGTAATATAATGCTCTTAAAGCTTTTCGAAGTTTGTCTCTTGTTTCATTAGCAGTTAATTCAAATTCTTGTTCTTTAGGCTGATCTTTAATTTCACTTTTACCTTTATCTTCGGCGTCGGTAACTTTGTTTTCAGTATTTTCAAACCCACCAGTTACTGATTCTTCTTTTTGTTCAGGTTCTTTGTTTTCAAAATCTTGATTTTCACCTTCAACAACTGTTTTTTCAGTTTGTTCAGGCTCTACATTTTTTTCTTTATCCAACTCTTTTTCTCCTCCTTCCTTACTATTATCAAATTCAGCTAATATTTTTTTAAATTCATCAATAAATTTTGGTAATTTTTCATTTAAATCACTTTGTTTATTTTCTGAATCTAAATCAAATTCTGTTGTAGCACCAGCATTATTAATACCTGGTGTTCTATCATTACCTAATAAAGTAACTCCATCATATCTAAATTCTGAAATAATTTTTTCTTTTGTTTTAGCATCAATGATAAATTTACTAATATTGATTTCAATTGATAATTTAATGTTTTTATCTCTTTCAATGATGTCTAAAGCATAATTTGAATACTTTTTCCAAACATATCCATAACAATAAGCATATGATTTTTTAGCATTTTCATCATATTCAATTGCATATTCATTATCTTCAGGAATGATACCAATAGGAACTTCATCATAAATGACTCTTACATTATTTTGGTAATCTTTTTCTAAATGTTTATCATGACTACCAAATTGTGGTTTATTGTCTGAATCAAACACAACCCTTGCAAGAATTGGTTTATTAATAATAGTAGGGGCTGCATTTTCTAGTGACTCTTTACTAAAATTAAATCCTTTACGGACTTTCCCATCATGAGCTAATTTAAATTTAAGTTTTAAAAAACTTGAAGAGTCATAACTGTTGTCTACTTCAAAATCAACAATTTCAACAGTTACTTTTGTTTCATTTTCCATTAATCCAACTCCACATCTATAGAATTTGTATAAATAATGGATTCATTCATATTAGATAAATCAAAATCAACATTTGAAATATCATTCAAGAAATAACATCCATCATTATCTTCAAAAAGTACTTCAAATTTTTGTTTTAAAAATTCAATTGTCTTTTTATCTTGACTATAAATAAATTTATTTTCCATCAATCTATTTTCCTTTTTCTCTTGATTTATCCGTTTCAATTTCTATTTCACTATCATTTTTTTGTGGTCTACCACCTTTATCGTCTACATTTGTTGTTTCAATTTGTGTTTGATTTTGATTGTTTTTTGAACTTAATGTATAAGCAGTTTGTAGTGGTCTAAATGCTGTATCTAATCCTAAAACATCATCTTCTAAATAAGATAATGATTTAACATCATAAAAATCATATCCCATTAATGCTGCCACATAACTTTTACCAACACCTGAATTGAAAACTTTCATATATCTATCTAAAACATCGGTATGTGTTTGTTCAGTAACATTAATAATTTCAACTCTAAAAGTAGTTGTTGTATTAATCAACTTAAGACGATAATTGATCCATCTTTCAAATTGACGATAAATAGGGTAGAGCATAGTAGAATCAACCAAAATAGAAGCTTTCAATGCTGTGCTTCCTGATTTATCACTAGAAAATAAAAGAGAACTAACACCACTAGCCCCCCAATATTGTTCCAATGCTTCAGAGACAGCATCAGTATTCGATTGTCCAGCTTTTTCAAAGCTATGTTCATCCATATCCATAGGTGTTAATGCTAAACCAATATTGGCTGGTAAGTTAGCTCCAATCATATTAAAATATTTAACTACCTTGGATTCTGGAATTTTAAATCTACCAGTATCATCAACTGGTATTTTTAAAGATAACAACTTGTAGTTGTTTAATTTTTCTTTATTTTTCTTTAAATTTTTATAATCTTCAAGATCATATAATGCACCAAAAACTCCAGCAAAAGGCGGAACACTATAGCTCAAAGATTCATCATATTTAATACATATTCCCTTATCAGTAGGAATATCTTGCCACATCATTTTTGGATTCTTTTTATATAATGTATAAGCATCCTTAAAGAATTTACCAAAGCTATTTAATTTTCTTTCTCTACCATTAAAATATGAAAAATTAAAAGTAACTACTCTGACGCCATCTTCGACGCTTATTGTTTTACACCATTTTGGTGGTAATTTTCTTATATAAAAAGACTTATCAGTTTCATAAACGTAACCATAGAAAATTTCTTCTCTAAAAACTGTATCTAAAATTTTATTAAATTCATGTTTAAGATTCATATTAATCAAATAATTACTAGTAACATAGTAATCATTCATAACAGTATTTCTATTAGCTTTTCTAATATCTAGGTTTCTAGGTTTCATAACCATACAAAACATAGCCATTCCTGAAAAATATTTAATTAATCGTTTATAATGACTTGAAACGTTATATAAATACCTTGAAACACCTCTTAATTGTACTTCAAATCGTTCAGGATCAGATAACCATTTTGAAACATCTTCTTTCTTATATTTTCTAAAGAAGTAATTACTTAATCCTTTTTCATTAAGCTCTTTCAAAATGATTTTTGCATTATGTCTTGTATTTTTTAAAGTTGCATCAAATAACGCTTGATCATTAAATTGATTATTTAATTTTGAATCTATGTATTTATCTAATTTAATTTTATCTTCATTAGATAAATCAATACTTAAATCTAAAGAAATTCCATTATTTATAGAATTTTCGTTATCCATTAAATTCCTCCTTCCTTATTAAATATAAGATTGCTCATAACTAGGTTTTCTAAATCTAAACAAAATTTCATCTTGTTCTTCTCTATAATCATTTGATAGTTTCAATTCATATTGTTTCATAACCCAAAAGTTATAAGCCAAACTAGAATATCTATCCTTACGCATACCAGGACGTTCTTTGATTTTTACACTTCCGCCTTCGATTTTATGTTGTAAATTGATTAATTCATTTACAAGTAAAGTGGTTTCCATGTATTGATGTTTGTATTCTAATTGTTGTAGTTCTGATTTGCCTTTATAACCCTTAATATTATCACGTAAATATTCATCACAATCATATTCACTTACCAATAAGTTGATTTGACCTTGTTTGAATCCTTCACGTAAAGAAGTTGCAATTATATCGTTAAATTTTGAATTAGCTTTAATTGACCAAATTACTTTTTCAGCTTCAGGAATAGCACAACGTAGTTCCATATCTTTATCATTTATACATGACAAAGCATCGTAAATTTCGCCAGTATCAGGGTCAACTTGCGGTTTAATTAGGGTGTCAAACACTCCAATTCCCGATCCATTGGTATCGATGACTATATCAGTACACTTATATTTGTAATAATATCTCATAATCTCAACTGCGACACGATCCGTTGTCCAACCTTCAATATTTCTTGCATAAACAATATTTGCAACATATCTATTTCCATTAGTAGGAATACAGTCATTAATAATTAATGACGTAGCATCATTTTTCTTTCTTTTCGTACTAATCATCAACGCAACATCGACTGATAAAATACGTTTTTCATTATATTTAGGTGGTTGTACCTCGATATTCTTGTTATTTAAAACTTCTTCAATAGGTGGTAAAGCTTTATATAAATTTCTTCGCTTGTTAATGTCATCAAAAGAAAAGAATTCTTCTCCATTAGTTCCAAACCAAATACATTCATATTCCATAGCAAAAGAAACTGGGTTGAAATCACTTTTATCCATTACACCTTCAACCGTGCTTCTTTTAAGTAAATTTTCCTTAATAGAAAGTTGATAGGGAAGAGATACTGAAAAATATTTCTTACCTTTTGCCATATTTCCTATGTAATCTTTTACTAAAATATAGCCCCAAGACGATTTATACCATGCTGAAGTTAAATAAAATTGTTTACTATCTTCTTGTAAATCAGCATATTCAACCTTATTTAAATAACCAGGTTGTCTAGGTGTATTTAAGAAAGGTACTAATACATCATCAATAATGTCTTTATTCATTTGAACAAATTCGTCACAAATTAAGATGTTTGCACGTTTTGATCTTGCGTTTTTATTAGCAGCAACAGCGTAAATAATAGAACCATTTTTAAACAAAATGCTTGGATCACTACCATTCATTTGAATTTTTTCAATTTCATTTTTCAATAAAGTTGAACCATATCCATGTTGAATACATAAATCTTCAGTGATTTTCTTTAATACTGCTAATGCTTGTTTTAAAGTGGCACTCGCAACGCAAATACGAGTACCTGGATATAAAATACATCTAATTACACAATAAATTGCTGTCAAATAGGTTTTACCCTGAGACCTTGACGCATTGTAATTAAAGAAATTATTCCTCATCATTTCACAAATTAAAATTTCTTGAAACGGTTTAAGATTTAGATTTAAAAACCAAGTTGCAAATCTATGCGGATTTTCTCTAAAATACCCAGCAATAAAATCAACTTTATCTAAAAATTCTTGTCTACGCTCCTCTTTAATTTGTGCATCTGTTTTTACCATCTCTGGCACATTATTAATTAATTCAGCCATAATTAATCACCAAATAATCTTGTAATAACATCATCTTGTTCATCTTCACCTGATTCATTTTTAATAACTGAATACTTTTTCATTGTTTCTTCATATTCAGGAATATAGATATTTCTTATTCCCGTGGCTTTCCCAAGATGGCCAAGGTAGAATACATCTATCATTTTCTTTAAATTATCAACATCCTTATATCTATCTTGTACTTCACTGATTGGTCTTTCCATTTCAATAGTTTGAATCCATTGCCCAACAGACATTTCATCACCATTTTCTTCAGTTTTAGGTTGCCATCCGCCAGCTTTGATATTGTTCAACAATGTTTCTTCTATTGCTTTTGTAGATGATCCACTTTCTCTTGCTTTCTTCAAACTTAATGAGTTATAACAAATGTTTTTAATGATTTCTTCTTCAGCTTTTGATTTAGCACCAGTTCTAAATTTCCAATCATCATACTCATTTTTTAAGAAAAGGGCATCATTTTCATTAGTAATAGAACCAAATATTTTTCTTGCATCAGCCAATTGTTTTTCTACAGTTTCATCAATTTCTTCAGTATTAATTTCCGCATCTTCTCTATTTTCTTGTTGTCGGAGAGACTGTTCGGTAATTTCTTGTACTTTTTTTGCTTTTTCTTCTTCTAAAATAGTGTCATGATACGTTTTTCCTATATGAGGATTAAGATTCAATTTACTGATATAACGAGTAGGGATTGTTCTCATATCTGAATTCATTAACGATTTTGCAAGACTTTCATTATAATAAATGTCAAATAGCTGACAAATTCTTCGTAAAACCATAAAATGGTCTTGGTAAATGTCCAAATATTCACTATAAAGTTTATTTAAACATGTTTTACAAATCGGTAAATAGCCTTCATATCCAGCATATAAAGAACTATTTGTTTTTGGGAATTGTTTTTCATAACTGTCTGTTATCATTCCGCATTTAACACACATAATTGTTTTCTTTGTTATTTTTTTAATTGTTTTAGTTCTTGCCATAATTATATTTATGAAAATACTAAAAATGTAGCCAAAAATGACTACATTTTAGTTAATTATTCATATTCTTGATCTTCATCCATACTAAAAACTGAGATATTTTCTAAATTATCTTGATGAAATTTTAATAAACTTGTTTTACAATCTTCATCAATTAAAGTAATTATTGCACATGATTCTTTGTAATTGTTATTTACTTCTGCTACTTCTACAATTACAGTTCCATCATATGATACTGTAATAATTACATTTTTTACATCAAAAGCATCACTGTCAATTGTAATATCATTAAAGTATTTTGCCATTTCAACTAATAATTTAACAGCTTTATCTCTTTTTAGATAAATAGCTACGAATTCTAAATATCTAATTTCTTTAGCCATTTCATATAATGCCCATGCAAATGTATCATATGTTTTAAAAGATGACTCTTGTACTGTTTCAGGTAATCTTAAATCAAAAACTACACTACTTACGGTTTTCATTTAATGACTCCTTAATCCATCCAGATGGCTTAAATTTCACTGATATTGTCTTAGGGACAGGACATCTTTCTTTAGTTTTTGGATGAATAACCATGTGTGCTTTTCTTTCAGAGATTTCAAATTTCCCAAAATCTTTTAATTTAATATTATTTCCATTTGCTAAACAATGTCCAATACTATCTAACATCGCTGTTAAAAATGTTCTTACTTCATCTTTTGTAATACCGTCTAATTTACTCCAAATAACGGTAACTAATTCTTCTTTATTCAATTATTTTTTAACTCCTTAAATTCTTTTATTATTAGTTCAAATTAATAGAATATTCTATAGATTTTCCCTGATTTTCTTCAAAAATCAACACAGTAGCACTTGCATTTGCACTTTTCCCAAGACTTAATGAATAATTATCAAGTCCAATAATGCTGCCAATATTAATTACTTTTGTGTTTTTACCAACTTCTTGTTCTTTTTGATGATGCATATGACCAGCAATTAAGTAATTGATCTTAATATTATAAATTTGTGTAAAATCTTTTAAAGCACTTTCCATATTTTTAACTTCTCCATGAATACCTAAAAGGTTATAACCACTAACTTCATCGAAAATCATATTTGTCTCATTATCAATTAATTCAAAATTTGGATTATCTTTCATTCTTTCTTTAATAAACCATTTAATAATGATCGACATATTCTCATCTTCAAATGTTCCTTTTTTACCATTTAACATTCTTAATTGAGTATGATTTCCAGTTGTCATTTGGTATCTAATATTTACATATTTACTTAATTCATTGAGCCATAGACAAATAAATTCAGAATATTTGATTGTGCTTTCTACAATCCCGTATCTTAATTTCATTAACTGACCCATTCTTAAAATACCGTCTAATTCATCGCCTAAACTATAGACATTTAAAGTTGTTAATTGTTCTTTTACGATGATTTCTTTAATTTTTTCGAGTAATTTCCACATACGATCCTCAAAAATTTCAGGACTGTAACTATTAATTACTTCACCATATAATCCCTTTACAGTAAATTCGACACCATAATGAGTGTCTCCAAAACATAAACAGGCTGTTTTTTTATTATCTTGAATAATATTTAAAGGAGAAGGGGAAATGAATGGTTGTTCTTTGGCTAACAATTGTACGGCTTCAATAACTCTATCAGCCAACAACTCACTTCTTCCCATCTCTCTATACACCTTATTTATTTCTAGGTTTTCTGTACGAATTTTGGCAAGTGTTTTCTTATTTTCAGTAATTGCTTCTTTGAGTTGAGTCAATTCTTCTGAATTTGTCTCAAGATTAAAAACACCTTCATCATAAAATTTCTTCGCACTTTGATACATTTTGCGATAGGCTGATTCAGATAGATATTCTTCTTCTGGAACGCCTAATTCTTTATTGATCGTTTCTGATATATTTCTCCAATGTGGCAAAATCCCATTGTCAATATCATTACCGATGCGCCAAATGTATTCAAATTTCTTTTCTTCAGGTAATTTTCTTAAATTTTCTAATTTTTCGTACATATTTTTTCCTTGTTTTCCTTCTAATTAAGCAAAAAATAGTACCCTCTCCATATACAGATTTATCTCCGCTTTTGGTAACGACCGAATAATAGGGCAGTTACACCATGCTGAAAAAAATTTTTGTTGGATTTTTGGCTAATTTTTGTAAATTTTTGAATATCTGTAGCCGAAAATTTCCAAAATCCCATCTTCTGATTGTGCCAATTCAAGCATTTTTTCATTACTTGATTTTATTAGCTCATAAAATCTTTCATTAGGATAACCAAAGAACGCTTTAAAAATTGTTTGATAATATTTCTGATTTTCACTATTATCTAATGACTTTAATAAATAAATAATTGTACTATCATTGATATTTAATCTTCCAATATACTCCATAAGAGCATTTCTTTGATTTTGATAATAAATCATTTGACAACTTGGATCAAAAAGTGTGGTTGAAAATAAATATTTCATCTTTCCTTCAAATTTTTTGATTTCACTCATAATTCTTTGAGCTTGTTGTCTATTAACTTTGTTATTATCATAATTTTCGGTATTCAATAATTCATAAAATTTAATGAATTCTTTAGGAGTTTTTCTACTAAATCTCTTACTGTCTATCAATTCTTCTAAATAATCCATTGAAGTATTCATTTTTTTGTAGTTAAACTTGTCATCGTTGAAATATCCTTTCTCTTTTGCAATAATTCCAAAGAAATAAGGTTTAATTGTCTTACCATCTTTGTCTTTTGTTCGATATTTATTGCGAATATTTTCAATTTCTTGATTCATAACAACATCAAATTCTTTCTTTGCAGAATCAATTTCAATGTTTGACATAACGTTTAATTGACATACATCTTTATAAATGTCTTGAATATCTTCTAATTTTGCACCATTATTCAACTTATCCCATACTTTTGAATTAAGTTCTTGTGATAAATTAATAATTACACCTATTTGATTATTTGAAGTCTTAATATCTAAATCTGCTTTTTGTTCAGCAGTATAAAATCTTTTTATTTTCTTTGCTTCAACTTTATTTATTGAAACTTTAAAATTATTAATATTTTTTCTACCAGCTTTGATTAGTATCGAATTATCAGTAATCATACAAGTATCACTGTCAAACCACCATACCCTCAGTCACCTGATATTTTGAATTTATCCCATATAAAGTAGGGAGGGAGTGGACTATCTCTTTAATCCTCAACTTAATGGTCGGATTGACTTGCACTTCCAAACAAGGGATTGCACCTTGAATGTACATGGTCTAACCATTTAAGGTTATTTCCATTAGTCTCTACACCTTCATAAAAGTTTCCTCTTATGCTTGGCACGATATTTACTTAATAAGTTGTTCTTCGTTAGCTTATTTTTTAATAAACACCCTAGATTTCTAGGTTCACAAATCTTTTAACATGAGTATTACTACTCAAGGCAGACCTATTATGGTTAATCTGCACCTGACAGTCTATCTAATACTGATTCTCCAATACTATTAATGTAAATAATTTCATTAGTAGGGTTCATGTATTTATCAATCATTTCATTTGATGAATTTAAAGGTAACCAAATGTTACATTGACAAATATGTGGTGAACGACTACCTAAAATTGTTTTATTGTACTTAAACCTAGTAGTATGAACTTTACCAATTCCGATTTGAGAAGTACCATCAAATTTTCCAATAGCTTGATATAACATTTCAACAGGATTTCCACAAATAGTTGAGTAATTACCATTCAAGAATAAATGTCCTTCTCTTAAATTCTTTTTATAAGAAGTAATAATGTCTTTTTTAAATAAGTCATACATTTTTGTTTGAGTAAATTTATCATTCAAACCCAATAATTTATATGTAATATCACTCTTATATGTTAATGGATCGGAAAGTTCCATATCTGTATTACCAGTATATTTTATGTAATGCCTTAAAACCACTGGGTCATTTTTTATCATTTCTAAATAATTAAATGAAGGTTCAATTAGTTTTTTTACTTCTTTTTTCGTCATTTGTAACGAATTAATTAGTTGATAATGACATCTAACTAAATTGCCATCGAGATAATGAGTCTTTTTCTCATATTTAACAACACCAAAAATAGGGGTGATACTAGTTAACCATTGTTCTAATTCTCCAAATTTCAAATATTTGATTGAACTAGGTGTTGTAATTAATTTGATCTGACTAATATCATCAGCTATTGTTTGTCCATTTAATTGTTCAAGCCTTTCAATACCATTATCTTTAAACCATTTTTGTATATTACAATTAAAACAACATGATTTAAAGAATTGATTTCTTAACAACAACATTCCTTTATCTTGATAGTCACCAAATAAAGAAATATCCATCAGTGATTGACCATCCCAAATACTGTTTGATAATTCAACGATTTCATCATTTGTATGTAATTCTCCGTCAACAATTCTAGTAACTAGAGCATCTTCTTTAAAGGTACTTTCGTAATCATTAACGACCAAAATAGATTTAGGATCAATATATAGGGTATCTATAATTGATGATGATGTGAGTGAAATATAAGCTTCAAAAGCAGCTAAATCAAGTTCATCTCCTTCATTGATTTTTAACTTACACAATTCCCATTTATGAATTTTTGAGTAAAGTTTTTCATCAATGAATAAGCATTTTCCGACACGGGCTGCTCCTGAAGAACGTTTAAATCTAATGAATTTAATTCCATCACAATAAAATCCTTTATGGTATAAATCTTTTCTTAATTCTCTTGTTGTTCTAATTGTTTTGATTTTGTATTCGTAAACTGAATATCTATGTGTTGTCTTATCATAGTAAAAACAATTTCCTAATGATTCTTTAGGAATAGGGGATTCGACTCCCTCATTAGTATCAATTGCAATGACTTTACCATTAATCATATAAACATGATCAACCATTTTATCTTTAATATCATTGTAATCAAATCCCAATTTTACCCATACATTTCCAAAGAAACGATTATATTCCTTTACTGAATACTTAAAAGTTACATTGATAACTCTTTGTGAAAATGATTTATTATTTTCTTCAAATGTAAATCTATTGTTTCTATAAACTGATTTATAGATTTCAATAAGTTTAATCAAATCTAAAGAGTAATCAAGTTTATTAAGAAATTTATCAGTGTTCATCAAACCTACATTGTTTCTAGGGTTATACCCCACGTAGTCTTTCTTATAAGAGTTAGACAAATATATATCTTTAGCATCAATGCTTAAAATATATACACCGTCTTTTAATGATGACACTAAATAAATTATTCTCCTTTACCTAGATATTTGTTTTGTCTAGTAACAAATCTTTCAATCACGCTAAACGTTTCCTCTAATTCTTCTACAGTAGTTTCGTTTGATAATGTGAAACGCACACATGAATTTGCTTCAATATCACTTAAACCAATTTCTTTTAATACATGACTTGGTTCTAACGAATTGCTATTACAAGCACTACCACTTGAAGCATAAATGCCATTTAAGTTCAAATATGAAAGCAGAGCAGATGCATCAATATTACCAAAGCAAATATTTACGTTATTTGGTAATCTGTTGATTTTAGAGCCTACTAATTTTGTGTTAGGTAAAGTTAATAGTTTATTGATAAAATAGTCTCTAAGGCTTTCTAAATGACTTGTATCGGTATCTAATAATTGCATGGCTTTACCTAATCCAAGAATGTAAGGTACGTTTTCTGTACCACCTCTTAAACCATTTTCTTGTGCGCCACCAATGATTTGTTCTAGTCTTGTAAATCTATCGTTTTGTAAATTACCATTAACATACATGAAACCAATCCCGCTAGGACAACCGATTTTTGCTCCAGAGAATGTCATTATATCCACACCTAAATCTTGAACATCAATTTTCATGTAAGGTAACATTTGTGTTCCATCAATATGTAAAAGAAAATTTTTATGTGTTCCATAATAATATTCATCGCCACAATTTTCAGATAAAAAATCTTCTTTGAGTCTTTTATTATTTCTTTCTAATAAATTTTTAATGTATTTAATTGATTGTACTGTTCCAATTTCGTTATTAGCACCACAAATTGTAAAAACTTCTGAAAAATCTACTGAGCCATATTCAAATTCTTTCATTTCCTCTTCTATAAAAAATAAATCTAATTTACCATATTCATCAACAATAAGTTTTGTTAAACTGATTGGTTTTCCAGGATAACATCTACCAAAAACATCGGTTTGACTATTATTTTTTTTCTTTATTATATCTTTAATTGATTCATGTGATAGCGGATCATATAAGATATGATCAAAATTATCAATTACCCAACTATTTCCTTCACATCCTCCGCTAGTAAAGAAAATTTCATTTGGTTTTGCATTAATTTTATCTGCAATTAATTTTCTAACTTGTTCAATTTTATTTTTTACTTCAACTCCTGGTTGATAACTTGATGATGGGTTATACCAATCTTCTTCTAACGATTTTATAATAACATCTAAAACTTCTTTTTTGACTTGTGTTTTAGCTGCATTGTCTAAATAAATACTTATAATTCATTCCTCCTTATTGATCTTTTGATTTTTTATTTACATATTTAATAGCTGCATCTAGAATTTCTTCATTTGAATACAATTCATCTCTATTAACATAATCATATATGATTAATTTACCAGTAAAATAATTATCGTTTATCTTCTTTGTATTCATTCTATAGAGATTAATAATTTTCACTTCTTGTAAAATATCGAGACATCTTACTGTAGCTGATAAAGGTAATTGCAATTCAGTACTTATATCAAGTAAATATTTATATAAGATAGCTGGAGCTATTTCTACTGTTGAGTCAGTATTTCTTTTTATCATTCTTGTTCTGTAATAGCATAATAGTAAGAGCATATCTTGATAATTTTGTTGACTTGTTGCATATGATTCTAATTTGATAAGATCATCTGCATAAATTTTTGCAAATGATTTTCCCTTACGGTCAAGTTTTTCTTCATCTAAAAATACACAAATCAATTCATTAACTTTAAATTTCTTAAAATCAATTTTAGCATCGTCATCGCAAAAATCATTGAGAACTTGTTGCATTGCTTGACAAACTCTTTCTTTGATGTTTTGTCTTTTAACTCTTAATTGGTCATATAAGACTTTTTTTGTAAAAATTACTTTGTTTGTCATAAGAGCATGTTCTCTAATAAAACAATAACAAGCAAGGTAATCTTTATTTTCTATTCCTTTAATCCATGCTTCTTCAGGAATAATAATAAACTGTTCTTTTTTCTTCATTAAATCCTCCTTTTTAATTGTTAATTAAATTAATACATTCTAATATTTTAAAGTAATAATTTTAACTACTTAAATTTTTAGAAATGTATATTTTTTTAAAACTTTTTTTGTTTTAATAGGTTTGTTAAAAACGTATCTAAATCATTACATTTTGGCACGTCCTAAATAAGAGAGATACTAAAGTAATAAGAGAGATACTAATTATTGAGAGAGAAAATAACTAGAGAGATACAAGAGGTCGTTTCGCTTACGCTACACTCAACTTCACTTCGTTCGTACTAGCGCACTCACTACGTTCGCTTGCGTTCTTGCTTCGCTTACGCTCGCTGCGAAAACAATCTATAATGAATAAATAATTAGATGACAAGTTATACAAATTGATAATATTGAAATTACTTATTCATTTAATTACCATATTAACTTGATATACCTTTATACCTTGCAATACCTAATCATTCTCTATATGAAATAATTTATTTTCTTTATTCTTTCTTTATGGATTAATAAATACTTATATTCTTTATCTCTTATTCAATTAATTAACTATTTTATTTACATTTAATTCTTCTTATGAATTATTAATTAAAATTTATTTATTCTTTATAGATTAGATGATTAAACGATTTAAAATTTTTAGTTATTCTTTTATTGAATTAAATAAATTAAATAATTAATAATTCATTCTTCTTATGATCTATTAAACCAATTAATTCTTTATTCTTTTATGATGAATAATTATATATCCTTTATTTGCTTAAATTTTGACTTCTAACGAATGTTCCTATATTGATGTATAATTTATCATCTTAAGATGTTTATGCGCTATATAGAGCATATTATTAGATACTACGAAAGAATAAAAAATAATTAGTTATTATTTAATTGTTCTTATTAATTCATTTATTACCTCCTTATGACGAATTAGAGTTATGAATTTATATAAATCTTTAAATATCTCATTTATTTGCGTTTTAAGAGATATTCTATACAAGACTATAAATTATACCTAATAGATATAAACGTTCGTTATACGCTAAAATTTTACGTTTTAGAGTATAATTAAGATCTGTTTGGATAATTTATATTATTAGATACTAACTAACTCTATAAAAATTATAACTTTTTCTCCGTTACTAGTCAATAATAACATGATATTTTGTATGGTTTTTTGTTACTTAAATGTTATTGTATGTATTAATTTTGAGATACTTTAAATCTTATTTGGATGAATTAGGGTATGTCTATTTTGTTCATACCTGTATGTATTGAGATTGTATATATAATAGGGATAGAGATGATAAGGTTAGTTGAGGTGGTAAAATACCATGTCCTTGTTTTGTGGACACCTTGTTATTTTGGCAATGTGTCCATTTTGAGTATTTGCTTTGAGTATTTGCTATTTAGGGATGTGATTATGATGCGTTAAAATGACGTCCCAAATTAAGGTGTCATTAAATTAGGTTAAGGTATCTCTAATTTGATACATCCTTGTCTTGAAGTGTTGTTATTTTGACAATACCTTGATGATCATGAGTTTGATATTTTTGGAATTGGTATTTTGTTTCGAGATAAGAAAGAATGAATTTGTTTAATTATTTGTATCTAGAGTCGTGATTTACGACCTTAGGTATCTATTTAATGGGAGAACAAAATGGTACGTCAAGAGGTATTTGATGGAATGAATATGATAAAGTTTTATCATTTTGTAATAGAATTATGAGTAATTTTAAGACAAATTTTATCGGTATCGAGAGAAATACGAGAATATTGGTTGTTTGGAGTGAATTGGTTTAGGTAATTTTAGGTAAAAGAGACATGAATTCACTAATTTTGGTTGGGAAATAGGTAAAATTAAGGGTATGTAAGGTACGGATTGGTAGGTTGGTTTGATTGGTTATGGAAATGTTAGTTCACGAGATAAAATATTAAATTTTGTTGGATTTTTAACGATTTTTTGTAAATTTTAAAATGGGTTATTTTGAGGAATTTTGTATGGGTGGAGATGGGTAATGGGTGACATTGGTTTGATTGAAGTGGGCGATTTTAGTAAGTAATGAAGGATGAAATATATGGTCATGGGATTATGAGAGAGATGGATTGGATGTAGAATGATGGGTTTGATATGAGTTGGATTTGAGTTACCTGAAATGTATCAAAGTGATGGAATTGGGTAATTTTGGGTTGTTGTGATGGGCAAGGATAGGGTGGTTATAAGTGTGGAATATTAGGGGAGTTAGGTAGGGTTGAGAGATGGGGAGTGGATGTGTATTAGGTGTCGAGAATGGGATTTTTGGGTTAGTGAAAAAATGTAAGAGATAGCGCCTTGTCTAGACAAGTTGTGAATAAAAATGTCATAACCACCCCCCCAGAGATCAAGAAAATAAACATGATAAAAGGGTATATTACTTATAATAATATGCCCTTTTTTGAGATCATGAACCCCCTCGGGGATGGTCTCAAGGTATTTTATTAAAGTGCAAAAAAAATATCAGGATTGAAAATTTTTGTAAATTTTGTCAAATTTTTTTGTAAAAAATAACACTGTTATTTTATTTTATAACACGTGTTATATTATTATTGTTTATTATTGTTTATTATTGTTTTTTATTATTCTTTATTGTTTTGAATTGTTTTTTATCATTTATTTTTATTATCCATACCTTACTCAATATATTAAAATCAATATACCAAACCACCAACAAACCAAACCAAAAATATAACATCATCAACCCTTGATATATTAATACATGATCAACCACCATTAACATGATCATGATCAACCACCAGCAAGAGCACAACCTTTAACACAATCATATCACCATACCACTATATTATCATATTAACACACCTTTAATACATTAACACAACACTATCATCATAATACAACGCTATCACACTAATAACATAGCATCACTCTAACACGTTCTTATTATCTCCACACATTCTTATCATTCTGTTATATATCTCTTACTATAATAACACAACATCACTATAACATAACCTTATCAATCTAATACAACTATATCAGCATAACATAGTACTATCATATCAATATAATATTGTTATGCTCTTGATTCTCTTCTTGATCCTTTTATCTTCCATATCTTCTAATACACTATCATGTACACATGATCATAATAACATAATATCATACCAATGTATATAAATGTATGATCACATGCAGCCATAACCATTTAACCATATCTTTTTATTTTGCCTTATTTATGCTAAAATATGAACAAATAAGACTATAATATAATAAGGATGTGTATATAGATATGAACGACAATAAAATACTAGAGAAAGCCGAAATAATCAAAAAAGAGAAGGCTAAAAAACGAAAATACGAATACGACAAACAATACAATAAAAATATGACTGTTTCAAAGCTTTTAAAATTCAATAAAAAAACGGATGCAGACATAATAATATACGTCGATAAACTAGACAAGCCATTTAGTGCTTTTATAAAAGAATTAATAAGAAAGGATATGAAAAATCATGAGTAGAAACATGAGCGACAAAGCGAAAGCAAATAAGCAAGAATATGATCTAAAATATACAAAACAAAATATAAAACGTATACAAGTATCTTTTAACCTTCAAAACGATAGCGATATGAAAATATATGACTTTTTGAATGATATAAAAATCTCAAAAAATAGATACATCAAAAATTTAATAAAAAAAGACATGAAAAGACTAGATAGAGATTAATTTTTTTATTTAAAAAAATGATGCAAAATACAAAAAGCACTATACATATAGTGTTTTTTGTGCTATAATAATATTAAAGAAAAGGGATAAGATGAATCAAAAAATCTTATTAAATTTCTTTAAAAAAATACCTTAAAAAACATTAAAAACTATATATAAAGTATTGACAAAATACGGTATATATAGTATACTAATAATGTAAAGAAAAGGAGATAACAAAAGCCATGAAATATAACTTAAAGGATCCTTAAAAATAGGATGTATCGAAAAAATAGCATAATAAAAAGAGCTTAAAGGCTTGGCGGCACGTTTAAACTCTCTATAATTATAATATAAATTATAATATAGAAAGTCAAGCTCTTTCTTATTATATGACAATAAAAAGGTAACTTTTTAAAAAAGTCCTCTAGTACGTGAAACTAGATGAGAAGTTATAAAACCCTTTGTTCATTTGATTATTAATTAAATGAATCAAAAGCATTTTGTAAGCTATTGAAAAAATGCGTTATTCGTAGATTGAAAAATAAAAAATTGTAGAATGATTCCCAGTTTTGAAAACTATATTTCTCTTTTGTTTCTGGAGTTATCAAAAAACAAAAAATAAGACTTATAAACTTCATAAATTCAAAGAAGAATGTTTAAGAATCTTCTTTCATTGATGCAACTATTGAAACAAGTTTACAGCGTAAACACTTCAAAAATTATTTGCTACACATGAAAAAGTTAAGCCATGCAGCTTGTTAAAATTTAAAAACATTCTTTTTACTTATGAAAAAAATTAAGTCTTTCTTTTCTTCTTTGAAGTAATTCAAAAAAGAGTTATTTGAAAGAAGAAAAGAAAAAATAAAATTTCAGGAGGATTAAAAAAATGTTAGAGTTTAAAACATTTATTGTAAATGAACAAGGTCAAATCATTTGCGATTGCTCAAATTATCCAGATGAAAAAATCAATCGAATTTTAAAGGATCATGAAGAGTGGTCTATTAAGTGTTTAGAAATTTAAAAATTAAGGAGGCAAGAAAATGAAAACAAACACAAAAAGAGTTATTAAATTCGCTTTACTTATAACACTTTTAACAAGTGCTTTTTTAATTGGATCAAATCAAGGATATAAAAAAGGATTTTCAAAAGGTCAAAACGATGTAATAAAAAACCAAATTATCACAAATAACAACCATGATAAGGGCTTTTATTTCAGTGACTATAAAGGTCAAATTAATAAATATTGGTATGAATAAATTTTAAAGGAAAGTTAAAAAAATAGCTTTCCTTTTTATTTTACAAAAAATTAAACAATTAAATAAAACAATTAAAAAAAGGACGGTATAAGATTATGAATACAACTATTAAAGATTTTATTTTAAATAATTATACATGGGATAAAGACGAAAGCCCAGAAGATCAACCAAAAGATAAAAAAGAAAATTATTTTTCTATTTGTCATTATATTTTAAAAACCGCACAAGAAGAAATGTGTAGAAAAGATGAAACTTTAACATTTAGTCGCTTTTCCCGATGGATTTCTGGCTTACCTTCAATTTTTGATATTTTATATACTTTTGAAAATGCTGCCGATGTTCTAATTGAACAAGATGTTAAAATTGATAAGTCTATTTATGTAAGAGATAAAATAATAGCTATTTATGACGAACTTTTAAAAGCTGAAGAATATTATAATTTTTTTAAAGTTAAAGAATAACATTTTAAAGGCTATATTTTTATAGGCTTTTCATTTATCAAAATCAAAGAAAGAGAGAATAAAAAAATGAAAGAATTAAATAAAAAAATGTACTGTAAAAATTTTGAAATTTGCGAAAAATGTGGAGGGTGTACTCTTTGTGTTTCTTATGATGTGGATTTATCAAAAATCGAACAAAGAAAGCAAGAAATTAAAGAAGAAAATGGATCAATTATAAACGCTTATAAAAATCCAGAATCAAAAAAAGAAATTGAATTTTTAAACACTCTTAAAGAAGAAACACAATCAAAAAGAAATAAAAAAGCTATTATTAATAAGTATAATTTAGCTATTAAAAAACATGAAAATTATATTGAAACTTTAGAAACTTTGAAAAATAATGTTGATCAAAAATTCAATAACAAAGTATATAATAAACGCTTTAAAGATCATTTAAAAGAACTATTAAAAAATACAAATTTTAATATTTATGAAGATAGTTATGATCAAAAATATTATATTACATTTAAAATTTATTCAAACTTAAATTATAGGCATGAAAAATATATAACGTTAAAAACTGAATGTTTTTTATCAGATGAAGAGCACAAACGTATCAACCTAGAATATTTTAAAAATGAATTATCAAATATTGTTGATAATGAGTATAAACAAATTGCAGCACTTGAAAGAGATATTTCTAATTTATTAGAATTATCAAAAAAATATCAAGAATTTATCAAGATGCAAAAATATTTCAATGAATTAAATTATGAAACAAGAGATATTTTAAATATTGAATATAATAATGTAAAAGAAAACAACACGCTTTTAAATATTGAATAAGGCTATAAAATTTATAGTCTTTTTATTTATTAAAAAAATTAAAAAAAAGAGAGAATAAAAACCATGAAAAAATATGAACTATTACCAATCTACGACAGTAAAAAAAGCTTTTGCCATAAAGCAATTATTGAAGAAGAAAACGAAAATATAAAATTATATAGCTATAATACGTTGGTGTGTACATTATCACATAATGATATTATTTTAAATGATAACATAGATCAATCGTTATTATTTTCAAACACAACCTTGAGACATATAAAAGAATTTTTAAAACAATTTTATTATAACAGTGATAAAAACATCACTAAAAAAGATTTATTAAAATTACTATAAGGAGTATAAATGATGAAAGATACAATAATTTTACAAGATTTAAAAAAGAACTGGAATTTAAAAAGTGCTTTACCAGAACCAAAAGAAGAAAATAAATATTTTCTTTTTAGTGTTTTATATAATAAAAGTAGTTATTATAAATCATTGATTTTTTCTATCAATGAAAATAATGATATTATTATTGATAATTTTAATGGAGTTTATATTCAATACAATTATAATATTGTAAAAAACGTTAATAATAAAATTAATTTCAATAAATTAATTGATAGATATTTATTTAATTATGATTTTAGCGTAATAGAATCAAGCCCGTTATTTTCATATTTTTTCACCGATGAAATTAAAAAAATGAGTTTTAATATTTTAGATTCAAACGAAAATAACATATTTATGTTTTTAGAGTTGTCAAAAGCACTAAAAAAATATGATTTAAAAGAATATTATCAAGACTAAGGAGTAAAACAATGAGTACAAATAAATATCATTTATCATATAGAGGATTTTTAACGATCCTCTTTTTTATTGCTTTGGTTATGTTTATATTCGCTGAACCAATAGCCGAAGCTTTTGCATCATTATTATTTCAGTTATTTTATAAAATTTGTAAAATTTTAGGAGGGTTATAAAATGTATACAATTCAAGAACAAAGGGCGCTATTAAGTCAAAAAAATAAAGTCGGTTATATTTATGTTTATCCAGGTTTTAACGTTTACTTACAAAAAGTAAGCGTAAATGATACAAATATATCTATTGAGGAGTTAGCTTTTATCTGTATTAAAAGCGGAAAAGGTATGTTTATAAATGAAAATGATCTAACCGAAGAAGATAGACAAGAATATGATCAAAGTGACATATATATTTATTGTGATATGTCTAGCTTTGGATTAAACAACGGCTATTTATTAATTGAAAATATGAAAGTCGATGATGGCATAGAATTATACAATTAAAAGCTATAGAAATATAGCTTTTCTTTATTTTAACAAGCGAAAAGAAAAACAATACAAAAAACATAAAACAATACTAAAAAGAAAGAGAGAAAGAAAAAAATGGAAACAAGAACACAAACAAATACATACAACAAGCAACAAAGCGAACTTGATGCGGTTGTTGATAGATTAAAAGAAAGAATTGAAAATAGACACGCTTATTATGAAAATGTCAAACGTGCATCAATCGAAGCAAGAAAAGAAGAAAAAGCACGAAAGAGACAAGAGAAGTACAAAGAAATAGGATCATGGAAAGAGTATAAATATGTGCTGCCGAAAGAGTTGGAGCTCCCAGAGGATCAACCAAAAGTCAATAAATGGGAGTTCATTCAAAGGGTAAACGCTGACATGATCTTATGGAGAAATAGGGATAACGATTGTAAATCATGCTTCTATAAGAATATTAACCCTAATAGTATACTAGGAAAAGACAAAGACGGGAAACCGTGCTATAACTATATGAACGCTGTAGGAGTTGAAAGAAACGTCAATAATTATGGAAAATTTGAAAGCCTAGATGACTAACTAAGGAGGACACAAAAATGATAGAAATTATGAGATATTACAATACTAAAAATCATTATATTATCATTTTATGGGATGAAACAAGCGAAGAAGTCGTTTTATTGAATAAAGCAAGTGGTATTTGTAAAGTCTTTGATGACTTAAAAAATATGCCTAATGATATGTTACGTTACATTGCTGAAGATTTTGATTCACTAATTAATATCGACGAATCACAAATTAGATATAGTTTAGAGGATATTGGATGGATTATGAAAGAAAAATGTGGCGAAGCTTTTTTAAAAGCGTTCTGGGAAAATCGTGTAGCGCCTGAAGAGTTTCAAGAATTTTAATAATAGATATTGGAGGAAAATAAAATGGATTATATTTACGATATTTGGGGTGATGGCAAACTTGAATATGATGGATATTTTAGGATTTGTATTGATCGTTTTATAGGCGAAAGATGGTTAGGTGAAAGATGTCTTTACATTAAAACTAATATAAGCTTATATGAATTAAAAAAGATATTAACTCAAGATGCATTGAATTATCTCTTCAATTTTAAAAATAACGTAAGGGTTGTTATTTCAAAAAAAATTATAATTGAAAAGGAGAACTAAAAAAATGAATTCAATTACAAAAGAGCAATATTTAAAAGCCAACATGGATTCAATGATATATAATACAAATAATAGAGTTTATTTTGATGGTGTAACTTTAAAACAAGCTATAAAAGATAAAGCAAAAAAGTCGGCTGAAAACGTGTCAAGATGGATCCCAATAACTGAACAAGATTTTTACAATGCTTTAAATGAACAATTTATTAAAATGAATAAAGATCATAATGAAATTGATAAATGGTATAACAGATTTAAAAAGACATATATTCATATGTCGCTTGCACAAATAATTAAAGAAGATTATGGAATGAATCTTAAAGCATTTAAATTATTTATCCATAGAATTATCGCTGAAATTTAATTATATATTAAGGCACATATGGAAAAAAGTTATAAAAATAAATTGATAAAATTTAACTTTTATAACTTTTGATATAACCCGTATATATTACTAATATAAGGGTCGAATTGGAAAAAAGTTTAGTAAAACTTTTGGTAAATTTTACTATTAAAATTATTTTAGATAACCCCTAATGGATCAAAGGAGAAAGTACAATGAAAAAATATAAAAACTGTTTGAAGTGTAAAGAAATGTTTTTAAATAGATGGAAAATTATGGAAAAAGAAATTGTATTAGAAAAAGAAGATGGAGAAACAACATTTTTAGAAAACGATGTATTTCATAAATTTTTCATCAATCCAGAGCTATTGGTAGGATATTATATTTGGCGCTGTGATGATGATGTGGAATATGGATATAGCCTATTTTTAGAAGAATACGACGGCTGGGTAGAAGATTGTAAAGAAATTGCAAAAGAATCTAGAGAAATTTTTGAAAAAGAATTAGTCAATAATTAATTATATGGAAAAAAGTTGTAAAAAAGATATAATAAAGTAAATGAGGTGGAAAATATGAAAGAGAAACAAACAATTCAAGATATTATTTATGATGCAAGGACTAAATATCATTCTTTAACAAATAAAAAAGAAATCAATTTAACAATATGGGAAGAAAGATGTCAAGAATTTTTAATTGAAGATATGGATATTGAGCATGATTGTTTATCACAATTTTTATATACACATGAAGTAGAAGAATTTACAGAAAATGTTATTGGAAATGATTATGTATCTTTAGAAGTTCATGTAAGACTTTAAGGAGTTGGAAATTATGGTTAAAGTAAATTGGATTAAAGAAGTTGAAAAAATAAAAGTCAATAATTTAGAAACGTTATGTTTAACTATCAATGATGGAAAAAAGTTTGTCCCGTATGGCGGCTATTTTAGTGCTAGTGGCATAGTTGTTATTTTACGTGATTATAATAATTTTATGGAACATATGAAACGTATTAGTGTTATTGAAGATAGTTGGAGAAAATATCATGAAGATAGTGAATATATAAAAAGAAGAACATGGAATACAGTTTTAAAAGCAGACTTATATGATAAATTGTATGAATTTGGTTATGATAAAATTGATCTTGATAGATTAATTAAGTAAATGGAAAAATGGAGGTAAAACGATATGGAAAAAAGATATGTAAGTAAAAATGAACGTAGACACATGGGTGGTTGGAGTAGCTACTGTTCATTTTATGAAATTTTCGATGATAAAGGAAAATTAGTTGCACAAGTAAACGAGGAAGATGGCACAGTTGTTTTACCTCATCAAGAAAGTTTTGATAATAAAATTTTTAGTCGTGAATATAAAGGTAAAACAATTCCTATTACATTGTTAGATTTTAACGAAAAATTTTTAACAGTTAGAATCCATAATTTACATGATACGATTAAAAAATTATATTACTATCCACCAAAATGGAAAAAAGTTGTTAAACATGAAAGTGCTGCAAAAGCACATCATGATGATCCAGAATGGGAAGATTTTGAAGAAGTTGATTTTTAAAAATAAAAAATAGATTTTATTAAGGATGTAAAAAACAAAAATTACATCCTTTTTTGTTTGGAAAAAAATTTTAAGAGAAAGAGAAGGAAAATAATATGGCAGTATATAGAGCATATGCAAGTATCTTAATTGATGCAGATAGTGAAGAAGAAGCGATTGAAAGAGCTTTACGAATTTATGATAGCAATACTTTTGATTATGTGGAATTAGAAGATGAAGGAGGGGATGATCCAGAATATGGACATTGCACAACTTGTAAATATTATGGCAAATGCAATGTATGTAGTGATTGTCATGATAGTAGTAGATATAGTTATGAAAAATTATAATAAAATATTATTAGTAAAGGTGGAAAATAGTTATGGAAACTTTAGTGGAATTTTTAAATATTGAAACTGAAATGGTAGAAGAAGTTGAATACGATCTTCAGGAAACTTTAGAAGAATTAGGAATTGAAATTGAATATTCAATGAAAGATGTATTGGAAAAATTATCTAATGATGGGGATTGGGAATATATTAATAGTAGCTTGATTGAAGTTATTTATCAAACAGCTAAAAGGCTTGTGTTGGAAAAATTCCCAGAAGCTGAAATTGAATATGTTGTAGCTGGTTATTGTAGTGGTTTTGAAATTTTAAATATTAATGAATTGGAAATTGAAGAATAATGAGAGAGAAGGAAAATGTTTATGAAAAAATATAATGTAACAATGTTTTATAGAAAAGAGGTTGAAGTTTTAGCAACCAATGAACAAGAAGCAAAAGAAAAGGCTCATTCAGGTGAAGTGGAAAAAGATTATGGCTTAAGATGTAGTGAACTATCTAATGATGTAGTTGAAGAATTAGAAAGTATTTTAAATATTGAAGAGTTTCAAAGATTGAATAAAGAAAATGACAAAGGTTTTACATTGGATCAATTACAATGTATGGAAAAATGTTTAAATGATGATAATTGCACATTATACGACATGATTAATGAGTTATATGACATCATTAGTGAAGATGAAAATATTTATACTCATGAAAGAATGTTGGAAATTATGTATGAACATGCTAAAAGTGGTGATACATTCTATCAACTTGCTATTGACCTTGAAGGGAATGATGAAAACGATATTTATTTATTTGATTATAGTATGTGGGGTATGGGCTGCACAATTATAGATACTAAACAAGAATTAATTGATGCGTTATTTACTGGTAGTTGTTAAATTGGTTGAATTGGAAAATTTTTAATAAAAGGGATGGTAAATTTATGATTTTAGCGAGTGAAGCAAGAAAATTAACGAAAAGAATGAAGAAGGAAAACTTTATTTAGAAAAGCTAGGATATAGAATTGTGCTTACTGGTATTATTAGTGGAGTTATGCAGCTAACTGAAGATATTATATGGTAAATGTCCTAATTGGAAAAAAGTTATATGAATAAAAAGGAGATGGATAAATATGTTAAAAATGAACAATGCAGAACTTATTAACAAAATATATAGATATACAATAGATGAATTAGCAACTGGAATCGTAATGGCTGACAATATTGAAGATGCAAGAGAGAAGGTAGAAGCTGCTTATAAGGCTCATAACGATTGCTACGATGAACAGAGAGACAATATTTCCATTTGGAAATTGGATGAAAATTCGTGGTTTGCAGATCATCCTGATGTAATTGAAATTATGGAACATTAGGATTGGTTTAAAACAAGAATTTCAATATTAAAAATAGTACTTTAAAATCCCTAGAAATAGGGATTTTTAAATGGAAATTTTTTACTAAATTAAAGGGAGTGGAGACAAATTTATGGATATTTCAAAGACAATTGAGAAATTAGTAACATATAAAGATGATAAAAAAGAGAAAAAAGAATTAGAGAGAAAACTGTACAAAGAAGAATGTGAAAAATACAAAAACATCATTATGTCAATGAGAGATGAAATGGATCAAGTACTTACTTTATATAAAGTTGCTGGGCAATGTTTTAATAATCAACAATTAGCACATATGAGAATGATTGTGGATGGTATTACTTATAGTTCTGAAGGGAGATTATCAGTAGGAATAGGTAGAAATGACTTAAATTTAGATAAAATGGAAGGTTATTGGAAATTAAATTTTGATTGTAATACGAATAATAGCCAACTAGCACTTATGAAAAAGTTTATAGAAAATTTCAATAAGCTTAAAGAAGAATTGGATAAATATGTAAATAATGTGATAGATGGAAAAATTTAAGTAAAAGAAATGAGGAAAATTTTATGGAAAATAAAAATTCAAAAAAGATTAATGAAATAAAAGAAAGAAATATTGAATGGAAAACAATTAAACAAGAAAGCGAGAGAAGTATAAATGAAGCTAAAAAAGATTTGTTATTGAAACGTGCAGCATTTATAGAAGATTATACTGTTCCAATGTTAAAAGAGCTAAAGAATATGTTAGAAGTCAAAGATGGAAAAATTTTAAATAAAAGAACTATTGATCCAATCAAGAAAACATTAAGTCAATTAGGATATGAAGCTTATTTTGGAAATACTAATTTTTCAAGATATGAAATTAAGCTTGTACCAAAAGAAAAATTAATATCACAATATAGAGCTAAATATAAAGGTATTAATGTATTTGATAAAGCTATTAATGAGAAATTTCTTGATATTAATATATTTGACAATGTGATTTATTTAACGGTTTTTGATACTAATGATTTAAACAAGCTTCTAACAAAAAATGGAAAATTTAGAATTGATCATAGTGTGTTTAAGCAATACATTGATGAATATATTCAATATCTTAAACAAGATATTGAATCAAGTAAACAAGAATATAAATTAGTTGATCAAATGTTGGAAAATTATAATGATTTAGTTGAAAAAATTAAAATATATAACAAGACATATAATCGTGAAATGAAAGACTTATTCGATGTAAATATTTTTGATCAAAGTATTATAACTATTGGAGGATAAGACAATGGAAAATATTGGTATTTTTGAGCAATTAAAAGAAAGTAGTAAAATAAGATACAAACATCTAACAAAAGAAGTAGAAGAATGGGAAGTGTTTGAACAAGATAGATTATTTGTAACGTTAACACGTATTCCAGATGGTGAGCTCTGGAGAGTCGGTAAATATTATATCAATGAATTACATCCTGAAATGTTTGAATTAATTCATTAAAGATACGAAAAATTTGAGAATGTTTGAACAAGACAAGTGATTTAAAACTTGTCTTTTATTTTTTATAAAAGCTTATATGAAAAAAATATTAATGAAAGTAGGAAATTAAAAATGGAAATAAACACTAAAGTATTAAGAGATAAAATGGAAAAATTAAGCAAGGTAAAATATGGAAATAAATATGAGATTAATCACGCAGTGTTAGATGCTACTGGCAGCGTATTGAGAATTTATAACAGTGATACGGATAATTATTGTGTAAGAACAGAACTTGATGGATTTATTAATAATGATGAAGATTTTAAAGCAAAAGCAGATTTAAAAAAGCTATCAAAACTAATTAAAAATTTTGGTGAATCAACACGTATTTATATTGATGATGATAAGTTGATTTTATCATCTGAAAATAGAGTTTTTAAAATGAATTATGAAAAAGCAAATAAATATCCTTTATTAGATTATCAATTCAAAGATGATCTTAAAGAAATTGAATTGGAAAAATGTTTTACTAATGAACTTTTTAAACATATCAAATTCGTAGCAAAAAAAGTAAAGACAACAGAAATATTCTACAAAGAATTGGCTTTAAAGAAGATATTGTTGTAGCAACTGACAGTTATAGACTTATCAAAACTGATTTAATACCTTATATAAGAAATGGAAATAATTTTATTGAAAATGAGTTTAGTATTAATGTTGAAGTTGTTAAATTCATTCAATCAATCAAAGAAGATATTTTATCAATTCAATATAATGAAAATGACGAAAATGTGAGAATTAATCTCACAAATAATATTGTAATTTTAAGTAAGAAAGTAGATGGCAATTACCCAGATACAAAAAGATTAATACCATCGACATTCGCAGCAAAAGTGGTGATTGATAGTAATAAGATGCTAAATTACCATAAAGAGTTAAATGATTTATCGAGTGAAAAACAATGTATTGTTGATTTAGATTTAAAACAAAATACTTTATGTCTTGATAATCCTACAATTGATTATTCTATTAGTATTGAAAACGATCTTATGGAAAATTCATTTAATGATACGATTAGTTATGATTGTAAATATATGATTGATATTTTAGAAAATTTAATTGGTGATATATCAATTAATTTACAAGGTGGTGTAAATGGAAAGTTAAAACCAATGATTATTAAAGACGGTGGTAATAGTGAATATATCTTATTACCAGTAAGAAGATACTAAATGGCTTATATGGAAAATTGTTATATAAATGGTTTTCCATATTTTATTTAGTAAGAAAGAGGGTAAATTTATGGATGAATTAAGTATAGAAGATAGAAAATATTTGTTTAAAAAATTTAAAGAAATTAAAATTCCTTTTCAGGATAAAACAGGTTGTTTTTTTGAATTTAAAGAAAAAATGAGAAAGTTTCATTTAAAGTTATTTGATAAAAAAGCTGAATATTGGTTTCCTGAAGTACAAATATTAAGAATTTACATTGATGATCATGCAACAAATATGTATATAAGAGTGGGTTATTATTCCAAGAGAGAAAGACATATTAAAAAAGTTACTTTGGTTGACCTAGATATAAAGCAAAAAATTGTGATAGATAAATTTTATAAGGAAATCGAGGTATAAACATGGATAAATTCAATGACGATATGTTATTTGCAATTAATTATAGATTGGCGTTAAAAAAAATACCTATTGTAATTGATTATGAAACGGAAACACATAAGGAATTTTGTACGATTAAATTAGCTTGCAAAGATTATGAAAAATGGTTGGATCGACCAATTTTAAATCCTAAAAAGGAATTAATTCAAATTATTAGAGATTTATTTAAAGAAATGTATCATAAAGAGTTGAATTTTAACAATACTGGTACATCTTTTTGGATGAGAAATTTTAAAGGAGAATAAATATGACATTTGAAGAAATAGATAAGAGATTTGAAAAAGGTGAATATCAAATTCCTGAAAAACTTGATTTAGATTGGAAAAAAAGTTACCAGAAACCTATGTATTTAACGAGGACTTGACTGTAAAAGAAAATAAAGAAAAGTTGGAAAAATACAATAAAAAAGTTTCAAAACACAATAAGAAAATTGATTATGATTATTATAAAAATGAACAAAAAGTTTATGAAAAATTACTTAATGATACTAGATTAGCTATTCAGCATGAATTAGGTGTAGATTTAGAATTAAGTGAGAAGCTAATTAATAAACACTTACGCTATAGTTATAGCATTTTTACTTGCTATTATGATATTAAAGAAGATTGCGAATTTTTTAAACAATTTATGGAATACGCAAGAGAACATTTATCAAACACAAAAGGAGAATAAAGAATATGGAAAAATTTGTAGACAGCATGATTTCAAGAGTCAATCAACAATTAAGATTAAATGAAGTACCAGTAAGAATTTATTATGTAGATGAAACAGAAAAGACTAAATGTCAATTTTTAATTCCTGATGAAGTAGGTTATTTAAAAAATCCTATATTAAATCCTACTGAAAAGTTAACTGATTTAGTAACAGATATTTTCTATCACCTATATGGAAAAAAGATTGAATTTAATCCTTATAACAATACAATCTTTTGGATCAAGGAGGAATAATTGTATGCAACAAATTGTAATGGATTTAAAGAAAATGTCCTCGAATAGTCAATATGGGTTATTCGAGGTATTAGAAAAAATTAATGATTATTGCTTAAAAGTTGGAGCTGAACTAAAAGATATTCATACCTATGCAGCAATGGTTGATCAATTGGAAAATATGTCAAGAAACAAAGTTGAATATTATGATAAATTTGCGGTTGCTTTAAATCAAAATAAAGAATCGCAAATTTTTTATTGCAAATTTAATCAATGGGAAAATGCTGATGAAAATGACAAATATTTACCTTTGTTTTTACCTATTCATGATAAGTCACAACTAGTTGACATTGCAATTAAACAATTACATTTAAATTAAGGAGAGTAAATCATGGATAAAATGTCATTAATTTTTACATGGATAAAACTTATAGCACTTGTAATTATTGAGTACTGCGCTGTTTGTAACATTTTTGAAAGAATAGGCAGAGCAATAGATAAGAAATCAGATTTATTAGATTTAAAAGCGGTAGAAAATAATTATGAAAATGATAAGAAATTTGTTAGTAAAATTTATATTTATGGAGAAGAATTAAAAAAAGTGGAGGAAAAATAATATGGAAAATTTATATATGGAATCAGGGGAATTGAAAGTTGTTAAAGTATTTGATGGTTTTATTGATGCACTTAATAATTATGTGGAAGTAGATATTCCAGAATGGTTAAAACTTAAAGTGGATGACACAGTAGAATTTAGAACACCAATAAATAATTTAGATGATTTAGAAATTAAAATCAATGATGATAAATTTAAAAAATTTCCATTGCCAGGAAAATTTTTTGGGCATTATATTGAATGTTATAAATTTCAAATATTATTTGAGTATTTATTAGATAACGCTGTAGCTGAAGATTTACAAGATGATGAGGGAATAGATGAATCAATTTATTTCAATGAAGATCAAATCTTTGAATACAATGGTGATAAAATGGGATTTGTTATTACTAAATATTCATCTAATAATTCGTTAGGAATTTCTATCGTATATGTAAATGATAGTAATACAGATGATGAATTATATGGAAACTTGTCAATTAATTTAGAAGAATACGGATATGTAAATAATGCGTATGAAGTAGCTATCCATCATGATTATATGGAAGAACCACAAAGCAAAATTGTGGATAAATTTATCGAAATGTATGGAACAGATTATAGATATGTAAATTATGGATTTGCAACAAGTATTATTGTTCAATTAAGAGATATTAGGGAAATTCCTATTGCACCTGGTTTACATTATGAAGAATTTGAAGATGATTTATAAATAATATAAGGTTCAATTGGAAAAAAGTTGAATGAATCATCTCTAAAACATAAATTTAAAATAGAAATGAAATAACCCCTCATGATTAATTAGAAAATAGTAGAAATTGATCATATTAGATGTTAAAATATTAAAGAAGAGGATACATATTCTACTAACACATTATCTATTCGTGTATCTTCTTTAGAAAGTCTATGGTAACGTCTCGCCAACGTTACCTATTTTTATTTATCTTTGAAAGGTATAAATAAAAGTAGAAAATTAAATAAAGATAAATTAATGGATTTGAGATTAATTCTTGAATCCATTTTTTTATATAAAATTTTATGAATGGAAAGAAAAGGAGAAATTAATTATGAAAAAAGTAGTAAATGAAGTAGTAAAACAAGAGCAAGGGAATAATGTATTGGATTTCCAATTTGAAGGTCACGATGTAAGAGCAATTGCTATTGATGGAGAACCTTGGTTTGTTGGAAAAGATGTAGCTGAAGCATTAGGATATGGAAAGGGGGAAGTCAATTACAAACGCAGTAACTAACCATGTAGATGATGAAGATAAAGGGGTCACTAAAATAATGACACCTGGTGGTAGACAAAAAATGGTTATTATTAATGAAAGTGGTCTTTATTCACTTATCTTATCAAGTAAGCTTGATTCAGCGAAGAAGTTCAAGAAATGGATTACTAGTGAAGTATTACCATCAATTCGTAAAAATGGTGGATATATCTATGGACAAGAAAACATGAGTGAAGATGAATTGTTATCAAGAGCATTAATTCTTGCTAATAGTAAAATCTTGTCACTTGAAAGTAAAAATGAGAAATTAGAAGAAGAAAAACAAGATGTAACTTTTTTAAGTGAATTATTTGTAGGATCAAAAGATAGATGGTTAACAACTGAAATTGCAAATTACTATGGAATGAGTGCAGTTAAATTTAATAAACTATTATTCATGATTGGTTTACAAGATAAAATCGATGGAGTATGGGAAGTTAATGAAGAATATAAGAAAGATGGATTAAAATTCATGATTACCACATCAAAGAATATGTATGAAAATAAAAAGATTGTAAGTGTAGCTAAATTCAATGCTTGGACAAAAGATGGTGTTAAGTTGATTTATAATGAATTAAAAGAACATGGCGTATTACCAGTTATTGAACAAACTGAAGATAGTATTACGCTTTAGTGGAATAATTTGACGTTTAGTTCTTCTCTTATGGTCTATATGGAAAAAATATGGTAAAATATGGGATATAAGGGAGGAAATTGTTTATGTATGTATCTTATATATTTATTTCATTAGCTGCTATAGGTTTGTTAATTGGATTATTTACACAAGCTGCTGGGATGTATTATATAATCATGTTATTATTTCTTGCATTTTCTGTAATGTCTTTAGAGCATTTTAAAAATCAAAAACAAACAGTAGAACAATTGAAACAAATTGAATTAAATCAAAGATCATTAATGATTCTTTTAAATGAAAAGAAAGATGGTTCAAATTAATTATGAATGATGATGCAAGAAAAAATTTAGACAAAATTTTGAAAAATAACTCTAACATATCATTAAAACAGAATAATATTAATAAAGAAGAGAAATCGATTAATAATGAACAAAATGTTGAAATTAATAATCAAGAAGATAATAGATTATTTGATACTTCAGATGTTCAACCAGATATATTAATAGAAAAAAGTCTTGATAAAACTATAAATGGATTAACTCATTTTACTGATAAAATTCATGATAACAAAAAATATCGTAAAAAAATTTTTTGTGTTTTAGGAATTGTTCTTTTAATAATTTTAGGGTATTCTTATATTCAATCTAAAAAAGATAAAGATACCGGTATGTGGTTATATTCAAAAGAACCTGAAATATCTGATAGTTGCAAAGAAAACATTTTATATGCAATAGAAGATATAGAATATTGGGCTACAGAAAGTAAATTAACCGATGGTTATATATTAATAGATAAAAATGACAAACCAAGTTATTTTATTATAGAATCAAATTTGAATCCAGGTGGAACATCAGATGTTGAAACCATTGTAATTGATTATACAGAAAAGAATAATTATTACTGGGATGTTTCTAAAGATGGTGATTTTGACAATCCTAAAGAACTTATAAAAGAAACTATGGATAAAAAAATAAATATAGATGATTATAAGATTTATAGACCAACAGTTGGCGAATTAGAAGAAATAACTAGCAGGAATTTTTATTAAACCATGTTTTTACATGGTTTTTATTTTACCAAATTTTAGGTAATTATGATGAATTATGTAATTTTAAGTTATTCATGAAAGTGTTATCATTATAGTAGATACTTGATACGCTTTCATTATTTAAAGGAGGTTGTGGATTGTTTAATGAAGTGTATAAAGGGTTGACTATCGAACCTGTTACGCTCTCAATCCGTCAACCCTTGCATCAATGCTAAAAGAGTTACATTAGTATTGACAAGATTATTATGTACTCAAATATGAATATTTATACTGGTAGCATTGGTGTAAGTATTAAATTATTTGAATAAAAGGGAGAGCAAAAATTATGAACGGAAATGTATTTAAAATTTTTAGTGATGTTATTGTACAAGATATTGAAATAAGCGATGATCAATGTTTGATTCATGTAGAATTATGGAAAGATAAGTTAAATAGCAATGTTATCTTGGATGAGACTATATTATATAATATAGAAAGAGCATCTGAAGATGATGATATTTTCTTAACTGTAGGGAGACGTGGAGAAGATCTAATCTATAAAATTCTAATAGGGGAAACGGAAGAGTTTATTATAGATTTAACTTTAACGGAACAAAGGGTAATTTTATCTTATATTTTGTTCAATTATTGGAAATTTAAAGGAATAGATTAATCAAATTAAAAGAGAAATTTTAGCGAAAAGAAATTTCTCTTTTTTAATAAAAATATATTGACTGTACTGTATGTATAGTATATACTTATATATGTAAGGACGAGGTGATACAAATGATTTATAAAGAAGAGCTACAACAAATCAAAAGAGCTAAAATAGAAGTATTACTAAAGGATAATAATTATCCTGAAGATTTAGCTAATTTCTTTAGATATTCTTCAGTTAAATCACAAGTTTGCTTGTTAGGATATTTTAGTTCTATTAACAATTTCTTGAATTGGTGTAAACAAGAAGAAATATTTGAAAATTTCAATGACATTAGGAATGTCAAACCAAGTCATGTTATTAAATACCTAAACGGTTTAATTGACAATGGTTATAAGAATTCTACGGTTGTAACAATTCAAAATCAGTTGTCAAGCTTCTTCAATTATTTGGTTGAAGAAGATTTGATTGACAAGTCACCAATCCTTAAAAGAAATAAAAAGTTATTTCAATTAAAGAAGAAAAAAGATACGACTAAATTACCAAAAAAAGAAGATTTAGATGTATTGTCAAAATCTTTAAATGAAATAGCAAATGTAAATAGCAGAGTTAAATATTCAGCTATTTACAGATTCTTACTTGGTTCAGGATTGAGAGAAAGTGAATTATGTGGTCTTGATATGAATAATTTACATTTAGAGTCTGATTATCCATATGTGGAAGTTATTAGAAAGGGTGCTTATAGTGAATTAGAATATGAAACAGTTTATATTTCTAATGATGCTTGTGAAGCACTTAAAGAATGGTTAGAAATACGAAAAAAAATCCAAACCGTATCAAATGCAGTATTTCTAACAAGAGAAGGTTTGAGAATCAAAGAAAAAAACATTATTAGAATAATTAAGAAATATTCAAATAACACGATAACACCGCATATGTTGAGACATCTATATGTAACAAATTTATATCACGCAACAAATGATTTGGCTTTTGTTCAAGAACAAGCTGGTCATGTACAAGGCTCATCAGTAACACTTGATACTTATGCTGCTGGATCAAAAGAATCAAAGAAAGTTTTATTAAATTTATAGATATTATTATTGACTAGTAAACGTAAAAATTGTAGAATGACATTGAGGTGGAAAGCCATGAAAAATTTTAAAAAATATATTGGAGAGAATGTTGAGATTAATAAATATATCACATTAAGTATTAAAGACATTGAAAATTCTGAAATTAAATTAAATAAACCAATTGAAGATTTTAATACAAATGAATTGTTGAATTTATTAAAAAGCCAGTCGTACTCTTCAATGGCAAGAACAAGAGCTTTATTGAGTAAATATTTTGATTGGTGTGTAATAAAGGGAATTATTAAGGAAAATTTATTTTTAGTTGATAATACATTATTACTGAAAAATATAAATCAACTTAAAATGAACGAATCAGAGGTGTTTACAGCAGATGATTTTAAAATATTGATGTTGAATTTATCTATATATAGACATGCTCAATTCATAATCTACTCACTTTACACTGGTATATCTTTGAATGATTTAGCAAAAATTAAAATTTCAAATTTGGATTTTTCTAATAAAAAAATAAAATTAAAAGATAAGGAATTTAAAATTGATGATGAATTCAAGAGATTGTTTGAAATTTTCTATAATACCGACAAAAGAATCCAAGCTAATGGTACAAGAAACGATTATTTGGTTAAATATAAAGATTACATCTTATCATATAAAAATGATCCAAGATTAAAAGAATTTGAAAGTGATGAAGAATTTGAAGTATTTATTGCTAGACATTGGATGAAATATGCTAGAAGTGTGCTAAATGAACTTAATATTGATTTAAGCCTTAGAAATATAAAGAAATATGGTTCAAGAGATAGGTTTATATTTTACTTAAAAGAAAAGAATATAACCCCAAATAAAGAAAACCTTGGACATTATTTATATGTGTATTGTCATGAAATTGGCATAAATACAGGTAATATATATAATGAATTCTACGGTTATTACTTGAAGGTATTTAATATAGAAGATGAAGAATAATTCATCTTCTTCTAAAGGTGTTAACTAGTATCTAATAATATGTTCTATACTTATTAGAAAGGAAGTTTATGAGTTTAATTGAAGTTTTAAGAGAAGTTTATAAATTAAAAAAATTTGTAAATGTATATAAGTTTACAGATGGGAAAAAGTATTTTGATGATCAAAGAAAATTTCATGACTTTGATAAATTAGTTAAAAAGTATAATTTAGAATTTGAGGCTTTTGACTTCAGTTTCATTAATTTACGAAATGGTCAAGGTCGATTAATTATTGAAAAAAGAAATGGAGATGTTATAACTCATGAATTTGAGTTATAACACTCAAAATATTTTTTGCCCTTAGCTGGTATCTAATAATATGTGTATTGTAGGCTTACATCAAAAGGCAACATTGATTAAGGTTCGATTCCTTAAATACACAAACTATTATCTATATTACTATATTCAGAAAGTCGAATAATTATGGTTTAAGTGGTCAAGCCCAAACGAAAAGAACATGTTATACAAAATTAAAAACCACTAATTGCATTGACCATAATTATTCAGAAGAGATAAATAAGTTTTGATATTAAGAAACGACACAGGATAAAAACTTGATTAACAACTGAATAGACAAATGATTAAACCTTAAATAACAAAAAGAATGGAGGAAATCTCCTTTTTAAAATCAAAAATCGAATAAGGAAATCAGATGTCAAAAAAACAACTCAAAAATTATGTATATGTATTACACAAACAAAGTTTCTAGCTTTATTGGTTCGTCACCAAAAACAAATAAAAGGTCGATTCATCTTAATTAAGAATTTATTTATCAAATCTTGTCATGCAGGTTGGCGATAAGAGTGGTTCGATTCCATTCGTGACAATCGTTCATAAAATTTTATAAGCAAATAGGCTATTAATTCACCTTTCAAATAACATTAATAGTCAAAAATATTTAATCATAAAAATATAGCCTATTTGCAATTTGCTCATCGTAGGTTTGCCTAGTTGAATTCTAGAACAGTTCGATTCTGTTGATGAGCCTCTCTGTATAGAGGTGCGTCTATATGATGGATGAGACTTAATTGTTTATGATGAATCTCTTTTTAATATTGCCTCCCTCATCCATCATATATGCCCACGTAGGTAACGTTAAAGCAGTTCGACTCTGCTTGTGGGCTATGTGATTTGGTTATCCTTATTAATATACTATGTAATTCGATGTTGGTTTTGCGTTATCCAACATCAAACTGTTCGTTCAGGTTTGAATAAAAATGGTTCGATTCCATTTGCGAACATCAAATAACGACCAGGAGGAAGAAAAAATAAAAATTAAAAGGAAGGTTTTATTATGAGACTTAAAAGAAAAATTGTTGTAGGTTTGGCTACTGTAGGTGTTTTAGGTTCTATTGGTACGACTTGTAGTATTGGTTATTACCAAAATTGCAAGATTGAACAATTAGAAACTCAAAATAAACAATTACAAAAGAGTTTAAAATCTACAAAAGAACAAAATAAGGAGTATTTATCTCAAATGAAAGATTTAACTGATCAAGTAAACGATATTAATACTCTTATTTCAGAAAAAACCAATTGAAGAATACCTACAATCAAATTAGGATTGTGCTCTTCAGAACATACCTGGTTTAAATCATTTGAACCATATCAATTAGTGACAGATAGATCTTCACCAAACTATCAATTGATCCATAGTGATTTAATTGAAGTTGGAAGTGACGGGTTGTTACACACGACCGATGGGAAAGATTATATCGGTGTTGCTATGGGTATGGTTTATGGAAAGGCGGGAGATAGATTTATCATTAAATTTGACAATGGAAACGAGACAAGAGTGATCATGTTGGATGAAAAAGGTAAGGGAACAGTAAATAACTGTTATCATGCATCTGATGGATCAATGGTTGAGGTTTTAGTTGATAAGGATTTGTTTAAAGAAGCATATCCCATCGCATATCATAAAGGTGATCTTAATTATAGCGATAAATTTAATGGAAGAATAATAGGAATAGAAAAAGTAATTGAATAAAAGGATGTCGCAAAACTCGACTACCTTAACGGTACTTGAGATGATTATTTTAAAAAAATAGTCAAAACTCGGGGTTAAAATATCCTTAAGTTAAAAATATAAGGAGAAGTTTATTGGAAGAAGTACAAGTATTTAATAATGAAGAATTTGGCGAAGTAAGAAGTATAACAATTAATGGTGAACCTTGGTTTGTTGGGAAAGATATTGCAACAGCATTGGGTTACAGAAATTCAAGTAAAGCTGTAATAAATCATGTTGATGAAGATGATAAAGTTACAAAAACATCAGCGTATTCCCAAAATGGGAATACGGTTGGAAAACTTACTTTTATTAATGAATCAGGTCTTTACAGTTTAATCCTTTCTAGTAAATTACCAAATGCAAAAAAATTCAAAAAATGGGTGACTAGTGAAGTATTACCAGCTTTAAGAAAATACGGTGTGTATTCAATGAGAGATAGTTATATGATTGAAAATCCAGTTGAACATGCATTGAAATGGGCTGAAGAAGAAAGAGAACGTCAAAAACTTCGATTAGAAAATAAAGAGTTAACTACTGAAATTTGTCATAAAGAAGATGTAATTGTCGGTTTAGTAGATGATATTGATTTAACAGAAAAGAGAAGAAGAATTACCCAAATTATTAGGTATGGAACAACTCAATATAGAGAAAGATATAGTTTACTTTATCGTGAGTTTGAAATGAAATATCATTTAGATTTAGATAGACGTATGGAAAGTAAAGAATGTTTATCAATGAAACCGAAAATCAAAAATAAAATGGATTACATTGATAGAGTTATGAAAGAGATTCCAGAATTATATGAAATTGCTTGTAAATTATTTGAAAATGATGTTCAAAAATTACAAGACGAGATTTGGTCTTTAAATCAGTAGTGAGATTAAGGAGAAATTTATGGATAGTTTGTTTCAAGATTGGGTTTATAGAAATTTAGAAAAATTTAGAAATTGTTCAGTAAATCCAAATGTGCTAAATGAACATTCAAAAAATGAAATTAAACGTGATTTATTATATCACGGATTCAAGAACAGCAAAGTTAAGCATTTTACAAGAGATATTGATGGTGGTAAAGCGTTTAGCAAAGATTTACGTGAACCAAAGATACAACGTGTTGAATTTTGTATTCTTGATGTAGAATAGGAAAATTAGAATTTAAGAAGAAAGGGATTTTATATTAAAATTTCAGTTTTATTCAATACTATAAAAACCTTGATTCTATCAATAAAATTTCTAATACATTTTAACTTGTATAGTTAAAGTTCATTATTAAGTCTATTAAAATTCCCAAGTTTATTGAGTCTTTCGTTGACTTAATAAAACTGAAAATTTTCGTAAAAGTTGGTCATTAATTAATTTTTGCGAATTTGATAAGTATGCAAGTCAATCTTATTGCATGATACATGATGTTAATCCAAACTTGAATCTTGGTGATATTACACAAGTAGATGAAAAGAAATTAAACGATTTTGATTTAATGACATGGGGTTTCCCTTGTACTGATTTATCTGCGGCTGGTAGGCAAAAAGGTTTTATTGATGAAAATGGTAATAAAACTAGAAGTGGAATGTATTATGAAGGTATAAGAATTTTAAGAGAAAAGAAACCAAAATTATCAATCATTGAAAATGTTAAAGCATTAACATCAAAGAAATTTGCTAAAGAATTTCAAATGATTTTAGATGATCTAGATGAGGCTGGTTATAATACATATTATAAAATTCTTAATGCTAAAGATTATGGGATTCCACAAAATCGTGAAAGAGTGTTTATTATTTCAATTCGTAAAGATATTGATAATGGTAAATTTAAATTTCCTGACCCTAAACCACTTAAAATTAGATTAAAAGATTTGTTAGATGATGAAGTTGATGAAAAATATTATTTAAGTAAGAAAATGATAAATTATATTGCTTCACCTAATGCAAAGTGGACTGGTAACAATGGGGGGGCTTATGTGAATAAGAGCATAGCGAGCACATTGAATACTGGCGAAGGATCGAGAAGATGTGATGCAAGTAATTATATTTGTAAAGATTTGCCTGAAAACGCTGATTTACAAGCTATTAGACAATTTGGAATTTTCGATAAAGATGGTAAAAGACATCAAGCTGGAAGCGTTTGGGATAAAAATGGTTTAGCACCAACTCTTGATACAATGCAGGGGGGGTACAGGCAACCGATGATTAAAGATGAAAACATTAAAGAATATGTAGAAAATGCCTTGAATGAAAATAAAGTCATACAAGATGGTTGGATCAAGAAGAGTGAAAATGGCACAAAACATCAAAGTAATACAGTATATAATGTGAATGGTTTATCGCCAACATTATGTGCTGGAGATTATAAATCACCTTTGAAGTTTACAGATATAGAAGATTTATGTATTAGAAAACTTACTCCCAAAGAATGTTTTAGACTCATGGGATTTAATGATGAATTATTTAATAAGATTGATGGTATATCGAATACACAACTTTATAAACAATCAGGTAATTCGATAGTGACCGATGTATTGTTTTATATTTATATTGAATTATATAAAGCAATGCCAGAAATATTTGACGATTTAAAAGTATTAAGTCTTTTTAGTGGAATTGGTGCTTTTGAAGTCGGTTTAGATAGATTATATAGAGTAATTAATTTACTCGAAGATAAGAAACGTGAAAAACAAGGAGAAAAATAAGTTTGAAATTTTTAATTAGTATTATTTTAGTATTATTAGCAATTGGCATGGTTATTGCATTAGGCATTATAGAAAAAGAAAATGGAATTAATACCTTTAAGCTAAATAAGAGACAGTTATTAGCAATCATCCCATTGTTGGTCGCATTAGGTATGAATTGTATCACATTCGTGTCTGCTAATACTGTCGGTGTTAAGTATAGTGCATTTAATGGAACAAGTAAAGAAACTTTAAATGAAGGATTACATTTTAAAACACCATTTGATAAGATCTATGAAATTGATACCACTGTTCAAGAACGCAGTGTTAAAAATGTAATGGTTCAAACAAATGATGCTCAATTCTTAACAATGAATATTAATGTCAAATATCAAGTAACAACTAAAGATGCTTTTAAAGTATACAAAGGTTATAAAACACTTGATATATTAAATAAAAATATTATTGCAAACTACGCACAACAAGCTTTATCAGAAGTTTGTACACAATACAATATTATTGATATTTTAGGTGATAAAAGAAATGAAGTAATTCAAAAATCATCTGAATTATTAAAAGAAAAATATGCTAATGAAGGTGTTACTTTCAAATCATTAACAGTAAAAGATATGGATGCTGGTAATGAAATTGAAAAGGCTATTAAAGATGAAGCAGTAGCTAAAAAAGAAGTAGAAACTGCCGAACAAAAGAAACAAAAAGCTCAAAAAGAAGCTGAAACAAAATTAATTGAAGCTCAAGGTGAAGCTGAAGCAAATGCGGCTAAATCTACTCAATTAACAGATCAAATTTTAAAAGAAAAAATTATTGAAAAATGGAATGGAGAGTTAAGCAAAGTAGGTGGAAGCAATGGTACCATGTTTGACATCTCAAGTTTATTAGATTAAAAATTATAAAATTTTACTTTTATTGATGCCATCTAAAGCACCAATAAATAGGTAAATTTAAAAATATATTAATGAAAGGAAACTACTATTTAATGTTATATAATGTAAAATATGTAGATTATATGGGTTAAATTTTACTGTGAACAAAAGTAAAATTTCATCTATATTAAAACAAGGTGATTGTCTTGAAATATTAAAGAAACTACCAGATGACAGTGTAGATTTAGTAGTAACAGATCCGCCTTATAGAACAACAGCAAGAGGAAATGCGGGTAATTCAGGTGGAATGTTGCAAAAAGAGATAAATAAAAAAGGAAAAGTATTTTCATACAATGAAATTACACCTGATAAATATATACCAGAGTTATTTAGAATATTAAAAGATGGTAGCCATTGCTATATAATGACAAATCACGTTAATTTACAAAACATTCTTAATACTGCAACACAAAATGATTTTCATTTTATTAAATCATTAATCTGGAACAAAGGAAATAAAATTATGGGGCAGTATTATATGTCGCAATTTGAATACATTCTATTTTTTAGAAAAGGAAAAGGAATAAGAATTAACAATTGTGGTACGAGTGATATATTAAACATTCCAAATATTAAAACGAAAGATAGGAATGGGAAGAATTTACATGATACAGAAAAGCCAGTTGAGTTAATGAAAACTCTTATTGAAAATAGTTCAAAAGAAAATGGATTAGTTCTAGATCCCTTTATGGGAATAGGATCAACTGGTATAGCGGCAATTAAAAGTAATAGAAAATTTATAGGTATTGAAATCGATGAAACTTATTTCAATACTGCAAAAAAAAGAATTAGAGAAGTTGAAGAAATTCAACAAAAAGAATAAAACTTGATTTTTATTATACTAACTATAATTACCGAATTTTAGGTAATATTTAAGTATTTCAAATCAAGTCAAAATAGTAATTTTAATATATCAATCTAAATTTAATTGATTTAATGGAGGTAATTTAACATTTGAATAAAAATCAAGATTTAGGTAATAAGAAAAAATTAAAGGTGCTTGAATTATTTGCTGGTACAAGAAGTATTGGTAAAGCATTTGAAGAACGTGGACACGAAGTATTTTCGGTGGAATGGAATAAAGATTTTGAAAATATAGATTTATATAAAGATATTGGTGAACTAACTGCACAAGAAGTTTTAGATAAATTTGGACATCCTGATATAGTATGGATGAGTTATGATTGCACCAGCTATTCTATAGCAGGGATTTCTCATCATAGAAAGAAAAATCCTGAAACTGGTAATCTTGATCCAGTAAGTGATTATGCTAAATTTTGTGATAGAATTAATCAACATTGTTTAGATTTAGTAAGAGAACTAAAACCTACATATTGGTTTATTGAAAATCCCGTAGGTGGTTTAAGAAAGATGTCATTTATGCAAGGATTACCGAGATATACAGTGACTTATTGTCAATATACATTGAGTTTACCACCAAATCAACGTAGAAAAAAGCCTACAGATATTTTTACAAATCATCCAAATCCAAAATTCAAACCACCATGTAAAAATGGCGACCCGTGCCATGTTGCAGCGCCTAGAGGTAGTAGAACTGGAACACAAGGAATCAAAGGAAGTATTTTAAGAAGTGTTATTCCTCATGATTTATGCTATCACATAGCCACAATCTGCGAAGAGGAATATGATAACGTAGATTTATGTCTATAAAGTAATTGTCCGTAATTAATTAAATTTTACTGATAATTGCTAAAATTTATGTATTTTATTTTTTTGGTGTTAGCTAGTCTGTAATAATATGCAATAAGAATTGCTTCTAGTTAACATCAAAGGTAAAATATAAGTTTTATTCACTGGTTTAAAATACCAATGAATACAATGTTTTCAAAATAAAAATGTTATGTATTCTCCTTTCAGCTAAAATATTAACTTAATTTAAATTCATAAAATTAGGCAAATTACGATTTTAAATTTTAAAACTTATATTTTAAGGCAGGGTGATTGTATGGAGTTAATGAAAAATCTACCAGATAAAAGTATTGATCTCACATTAACTGATATTCCATATGATCACGTAAACAGAGATAGCAACGGATTAAGAAAATTAGACAAAGGTAAAGCAGATATTATTACTTTTAATATTGATAATTTTCTTAATGAATTATACAGGATAACAAAAGGAACAATTATTATTTTTTGCGGTATCAATCAATTAAGTCAAATTTACAATTGGTTTAGTGAAAAACAAAAAGCTCACAAAGGCACTGTAAGACATTTGGTATGGCAAAAGACAAATCCTAGTCCTATGAATGGACAATATATTTATTTAAGCGGTATTGAAGATGCAATATGGTTCAAAAATAAAGGTTCTGTATTTAATGCAAGATGTAAAAATACAGTATTTAAACATCCTTGTGGACGTAGCAAATTACATCCAACTGAAAAGAATCATAACTTGATTAAAGAATTAATATTGGATAACTCAAATGAAAATCAAATTTTATTTGATCCATGTATGGGTTCAGGAACACACGGTTTAGTAGCATTAAATACAAACCGCAAATTCATTGGATTTGAACTAGATAAAGAATATTTTGAAATTGCAAAAAAGAGAATTGAAGATAGAAGTAAAGAATTAGAAGAAAATAAATGAAAGTAGGAAATAGAAAATGATGAATTTTAATGATACATTTAAAGGAATTTTTGGTAGTTTAGATGGCGATATGTGCCGATTAACAATGAATGGTAAAATTGCTGTTAAAACTTCAAACGGTTATAAATCATATAATGTCAAAACTGGTCGATTAGTAAATTGTTCTAGTTTCGTATTTAACATTGGTGAAGAATTTTTCTTTGTAATCCCAACTAATAAAGTTGAAAAAGGTGACATTATTTTAGTTAATGGAAAACCTAGATGTGTTGTAGAAAGTGAAAAGAATCAAATCACTGTTATTAATTATGAAGATTCAACAGTAGAAACTATTTTACCTGATCGCCATGTATTCATGGGAAATACATATTTCTATGGAAAAATCGTGTCAATGTTTGGTAATGATTTAACTAATGGTAAAAAAGGTATGAATAAAATCATGCAATATATGATGATGTCTAAAATGATGGGTGAAAGTGGATTAAATGGATCAACTGGAGCTGGTGGAATGAATCAAATGTTACCATTCATGATGATGGGTGGTATGGGCAATGGATTCAGTAATATGTTTGGTAATTTATTTGATGATGAAGAAGCTGACGAAGAAGATGAAGATGATTTCTTTGATGGAATTGGAGATGATGAATAATGGGTTGTGGTTTATGGAGCGATAGTTCATTTAGAAGTTATTCAAGTTCAAGAGGTAGAGACGTTGATTCAGATACTGGGATTTTAAAAGGTAATTTATCTGTACAAGAAATGTATACTCAATATAAATTATCTAGCGAATTAAATCCTTTAAATGTCGTAAGAGAGTGTTGTGAAAGTGAAGAACACCCTAATGCGCTCGGAGTTATTTTAGCTCTAGATGTAACTGGATCAATGGGATCTGCTGCTACTGATGTTGCAAAGAAATTAAATTATGTTATGACTGAACTTTATAAACAAGTTAAAGATGTTCAATTTATGATTATGGGAATTGGAGATTTAGCCTATGATAGTGCTCCTATTCAAATATCACAATTTGAATCAGATATTAGAATTGCTGAACAATTGGACAAAATCTACTTTGAAGCAGGTGGTGGAGGTAATTCATTTGAATCATACACAGCTGCTTGGTATATGGGTTCAAGACATTGTAAATTAGATTCTTGGAAAAGAAATAAAAAAGGAATCATTATTACAATGGGGGATGAATTAATCAATCCATATTTACCTCAAAGACCATTAAGTAGAGTTACTGGTGATTCATTACAAGGCGATGTAGAAACTGATGATTTATATAAAGAAGCAAGTAAAAAATATAGTATTTATCATTTAAATGTTGAGCATGGTGGATGGAATGATTCTGCTGAAAATGTTGCATCATTTAGCAAAGTTTTAGGTGTTGATAAAGTATTCAATACAAATATTGATAACATCGCAGATAAAATTATTAAAATTATCTCTAAAGAATATGAAAAAAATCATGATGTAATTAAACCTACTACTCCAAATGGTAATCAAAATCAAACACAAGAAACTGTACTTGGATTTGAAACTGGTATTCGTTGGTAATAACAAATGATTAAAAATATAGCAGTAATTACAGGAGCAAATTATGGAGATGAAGGTAAAGGATTAGGAACATATCAATTTTGTGAATCATTTATTAAGAAAGGACTAAACCCTTTAGTTATTTGTCATAATGGTGGCGCTCAACGTGGACATACAGTAATTCATGAAAGAACTAGACACGTTTTTAGACATGTTGGTTCAGGTTCTTTCTTGGATTGTCCTACTTATTTATCAGAAGATTTTATCTTAAATCCAATTATCTTTAGAGAAGAATATGAGCAATTACTTGAAATGGGGATTGAATTAGATAACAAAGTATTTGTAAGTGAAAAATGTTTAGTGACTACACCATATGAAATGTTCTTGAATGATATGAAAGAACGAAAAAGAAATAAATTAAAACATGGTTCATGTGGATTAGGTATCTTTGAAACCATTCAAAGAAATAAAGAAGTAAATTTTGCTATTGGTGACTTATATATTAGTACGACAAAATTTGGGATTATGTCTAAAATCAATGAGTATTTCAATAAATGTGTTGAAGAAGAAAATCTATTTGAATATAAAAAAGACTATATGAATAACACCATGTTACTTAAAATCATAGGTGCATATTTTAAAGATTTAGAATTTATGTATTCAAAAATACAAATCATTAGTTCTGAAGATGAAAAAGATTTTTTAGAAAGATATGATTCATTAGTTTTTGAAGGAGCACAAGGATTGCTACTTGATCAAAATAATAAGGAAGGATTTCCTCATTTAACACCTAGTAATACTGGTGCTGATAATCCAATTAAAATTTTATCTAATTTAGATTTATCTAATCTTGATTGGATAGAAGTTTGTTATATTACAAGAACTTATTTAACAAGACATGGCGCTGGACATTTAGAAAACGAATGTTCAAAAGATGAAGTTAATTCTATTATGTATGATAAAACAAACGTGCCTAATGAATATCAAGATACTTTGAGATATGGATTGTTAGATATTGAAAATTTAATTAAAAGAGTAAACAAAGATTTTAAAAAATACGAAAGTTTAAATTGCAATGATAAAGTATTTAAAACATATTTAATGACACATATGAACGAATATGGCATTAATCCATTTAAAATATTAGAAAAAGATTCTGATATTGAAGAAATTCATATGTCGTTTGATGAGAATTTACAAGTTATATAAAAAATTAAGAAACGAGAAAATATTATGAAAAAGTTTATAGAATTTAGAAATAGATTAAATGAGAATTTTAATAGATTAGCAAGCGAAAATGATTATTTATTTGAAGTAAATTTAGATAAAGATGAGTTATACAATTTATACTTAAATTCTTTTCCTAAAGGAACAAATCCAATTTTTAGAGAAAGAACCGAACATGATTGTTCATGTTGTAGACATTTTATTAAAAAACTTGGTAATGCAGTATTTATTATCGATAACAAAATTAAAACTATTTGGGATTTTGATGCTCAAAGTGACATTTATCAACCTGTGATTGATGAGTTAGATAAGTATGTAAAAAGAAACGTAATTAGCGGAGTTTATCTTGTTAGAAAAGAAGATAAACTAATCGGTGTTGAACAAAATAGAGATGATAAACAAATTGAAATTATCTGGAATCACTTTTATTTAAAATTGCCTGAAAAGTATATTTATAAAGGTCATAAAACTTTAGATACCGTTAAAGGTGATTTTAAATCTTCTAAAGATGTTTTAAAAAGAGGTTTAGAAGAGATTACTAAAGACTCCATTGAAACAGTATTAGAATTAATTTCTCAAAATTCACTGTATAAAGGTAATGAATGGGAAAAACAATTAAAAGCTTTTCTAGAATTAAAAAATCAATTTGATAAATTAGAAACAGAAGAAGAAAAAGATAATTTCTGTTGGACATCATCATTAACAGTCGGTTCAGTAATTGCAAGAATCAAAAATCATTCTATTGGAGTATTACTAACAAATATTTCAAACAATAAACCTTTAGATGATGCTGTTAAAGAATACGAAAGAATTGTAGCTCCAAGTAATTACAAGAGATCAAAACCGCTTTTTACAAAAAGAATGTTAGATGAAGCTAAAAAGAAAATTGAACAATTAGGTTATATGGATTCTTTACAAAGAAGATTTGCAACTTTAGATGATATTAGCGTAAATAACATTTTATTTGCAAATAGAGATGTGTATTCAAAATTAAATCAAGGAGATATTTTTGATGAAATGATAAAAGATATTCCTGAAGATATTAAGAAATACTCAAGAGTACAAGAAATTGCAGTAAATGATTTTGTAAATAATGTATTACCTAATGCACAAGAAGTAAATGTAATGTTTGAAAATAGATTAACAAGTAATTTATGTTCATTAATTACAAGTCAAAATAAAGATTCTAAATCAATGTTTAAATGGAACAATAATTTCTCTTGGGCTTATACTGGAAACATTACCGATTCCATGAAAGAAAGAGTCAAAGAACTAGGTGGTAAAGTTGATGGTGATTTACGTTTCTCTATTCAATGGAACGAAGATGGTAAAGATAATTACGATTTAGACGCACATTGTATTGAAAGACCTAAAGATGGTGGAAACTATGAAATTTATTATGGCAATAAAAGAATGTATTCTCCATCAAGAGGAATGTTAGATGTAGATATTATCCAACCTCATAATGAAATTGCAGTAGAGAATATTACATATGTAAATAGAAAAAATATGAAACCAGGTGTTTATGAATTTTATGTGCATCAATTTGGCGGAGCAAATAAGAATGGATTTAGAGCTGAAATTGAGTTTGACGGAAGTATCTATTCCTATGATTATTCAAAGTCCATGAAACGTAATGAAAAAGTCAAAGTTGCAAAAGTTGTATTAGATGATAATGGTAACTTCTTTATCATTGAAAAATTAAAATCATCTCAATCGACTAAAGAAGTATGGAACGTAAAAACAAATCAATTTATTCCAGTACAAACAATCATGTATTCACCTAATTATTGGGATGAACAAAATGGTGTAGGAAATAAGCATTTATTCTTTATGTTAAAAGATTGCGTAAATCCTGAAACACCAAATAGTTTCTATAATGAATTTTTAAATCATGAATTAAATGAAAATAGAAAAGTTATGGAAGCATTAGGAAGCAAGTTAGCTGTAGTAGATGCTCAAAATCAATTGTCTGGTCTAGGTTTCTCATTGACTCAAAGAAATGAAGTATTAGTCAAAGTAAAAACAAATCATGTAGAAAGTGTAATGAAAGTTAAATTTTAAGAGGATAGATTATGGAATTATTTAAATTAGCAGCAAAAGAAAAATATAGATTTCCCTTTAGAGGAAATATTTCTGTAGAAGATTTATTCGATTTAACTACGTCTCAATTAGACGTGGTTTACAAAGAATTAAAATCACAAGTTAAAGAATCTTCAGATAGTTTATTAAAAGAAGTTTCTACAGAAGATAAAGAATTAAAAAATAAAATTGAAATTGTTAAAACAATTTTTGAAGATAAAAAGACTGAAGCCGTGCAAAAAGAACAAGTTTTAGCTGAAAAACAAAGAAAAGAACGTATCAAAGAATTAATTGCACAAAAGAAAGATCAAGATCTAGTTGATAAATCTATTGAAGAATTAGAAGCTATGTTAGGAGAATAAAATGGAATACAAAAAATATCAACACGTTTGTCGTATCGGTACTTCTGATGTAGGGGGGCTACTCGATGGTGAAGTATATGTATTCAGTAAAATTGATGGAACAAACGGAACATTATATTTAGGTGATGATGGATTAGTTCATGGTGGAAGTCGTAGAAGAGAATTAAATAATTTTCAGGATAATCAAGGCTTTTATGGCAAATTTCATAAGGATCAAAGATTTATTGATTATTTTGCCAAACATCCAACACATAGATTATTTGGTGAATATTTAAAACCACATACATTAAAAACTTATAAAGATGATGCATGGAACAAATTCTATGTGTTTGATGTATGTGTTGATGATGACGAAGATGAAGAAAAAGTTAAATATCTTTCTTATGAAGAATATAAACCACTATTGGAAGAATTTGGAATTGATTATATTCCATTGATTAAGAAATTAGATAACCCAACACAAAAAGATTTGGAAGAATTATTAAGAGATAATAAATTCTTAATCCAAGAAAATTTAGGTGTTGGTGAAGGTTTGGTTGTTAAACGATATGACTTTGTAAATTATTACGGTAGAACAACTTGGGGTAAATTAATTGCTGATGAATATATTGAAAGACAACAAACAAAATGTGCCACAAAGCAAAATGATTTACCAATTGAAAAGAGAATTATCAATGAATATTTTTCAGAAGCAGTTGTAGAAAAAGAATATTCAAAAATTTTAAATGAAAATTCTGAAATTAAAAAAGGTGTTTTAATTCCAAGCTTATTAAATATTTGTTTCTACACATTGGTAACTGAAGAATCATGGAACTTCGTTAAACAATTTAAAAATCCTACGGTTGATTTTAAAAAATTAAGAAACGAAGTAGTTAATAAGATCAAAAAAGTTAAACCAGATTTATTTACTAAAAATTAGATTAAGGAGGTAAAAATTATGAAGAAAAAGTTATTAGTTGTAGTTGATATGCAAAATGATTTTGTTACTGGTAGTTTGGGAACTAAAGAAGCTCAAGTTATCATTCCAAAAATCGCTGAAGAAATTAAAAAATTAGATATTAAAGATGACTTAATTTTTACAAGAGATACGCATAGCGAAAACTATTTTGATACTTTGGAAGGTAAATTTCTTCCAATTAAGCATTGTATCAGGGGAACATTCGGACATGAAATTGTACAACCTTTATTAGGATGGAGAGGTTCGAGTGTTTACAATAAGGAAACTTTTGGATGTGATACTTTATTTACTTATTTAGATGCGTCAATATTTGAATATGAAGAAGTCCATTTCTGTGGAGTTTGTACCGATATTTGTGTGGTAACTAATGTTTTATTAGTAAGAACAGCTTTGCCTAATACAAGAATTATTGTTCATGCAGATATGTGCGCTGGAAGTACGCCAGAGAGACACAAAATGGCATTAGAAGTTATGAAATCATGCCAAATTGAAGTGGTGGGTGAAGAATAATGCTCAAATTAAATGGTAAAGTTGTTGAATTAAATCATTTTCCTGATGGAACTTTAAGAATGGATATAGATGTCTTTGAACATAGTGATTATAGAGAGTTTTATAGAATTAATTGGAAGTTTGAAAACAATGAAGAGTTAGTTGGATTAATTTATTTAGTTAAGCATATTAGAAGATTCACGAAAAACAGTCCAATAATTTTATATATGAACTATATTCCTAATGCGAGAATGGATAGAGTAAAAAATAACAATGATGTTTTTACATTAAAATATTTTAGCGAAATTATTAATTCATTAAATTTTAATGATGTTGTTGTTTGTGATCCACATTCTTCTGTAAGCGAGGCATTAATTAACAATATTCGTATTTCTAGCATAGAATCTTTAATAACTTCTATTTTAAAAAGAATTGGCGAAGATACAATTATTTATTTTCCAGATAATGGAGCTGCCAAGAAATATGAAGATTTATTTAAAGGGTTTAAAACGGTTTATGGTATTAAACACCGTGACTGGGGAACTGGACAAATTCAAGGACTAGAAGTGATTACAAATGGTATCGATTTAGAAGGTAAAACAGTCTTAATGTGGGATGACATTGTTTCATATGGTGGAAGTATGTATTATGGAGCATTAAAACTTAAAGAATTAGGTGTAAATAAAATTTACGCTTATGCCACACATACTGAAAATAGCATTTTAGATAAAGAAAAAGGTAAATTAATTAAATTATTAGAAGATGGAACAGTAGAAAAATTATTTACTACAGATAGTTTGTTTACTGGAGAACATGAAAAAATTACGGTTTTATAGAAAGGATGATAAACATGAATGTTGAATCAATGTTATTAAGCGATGCTTACAAACAAGTACATGATCGACAATATAGTAGAGGATTAACAAAATTAGTATCTTACTGGACGCCACGAAAAGCAATGTCAAAAAAATATAATCGAATGGTTTTCTTTGGATTACAAGCCTTTATTCAAGATTATTTAGTTGATGATTTTAATAAAAATTTCTTTGGTAGGTCATTAGAAGTAGTATTGAAAGAATATAGAGACATTTTAAGTACCTCATTAGGTGAAGGCAACTATGATATAGAAAAAATTATTGATTTATATGATTTAGGATATTTGCCATTAAAAATCAGAGCTTTACCTGAAGGCACTATTGTAAGCATGGGTATTCCATGTATTGAAATTACGAATACTCATCCTAAATTTGCGTGGTTAGTACAGTTTATTGAATGTTTATTACAAACAGAATTGTGGTCGAGCTGTGCATATGCGACAGTAGGTAAAATCTACAATGAATTAGCAACTGACTATTATAATAAGACAGTTGAAAATGGTAATCCATATATGTCCATGTGTGACTTTGGTATGCGAGGAATGAGTTGTCTAGAAGATTCTATTAGAACTTCGGCATCTTGGCTATTATCATTCGATAAAACAAGTACATTACCAGCAGTTGAATATATTAGAGAACATTATAATGCACGTAATGGTATTGGAAAGTGTGCCATTTCAACTGAACATTCAGTTATGGCTTCTAACTATGCTGTAGATGGCGATGAAATTACATTTATTAAAAGAATGTTAACTGAATTATATCCTCATGCTTCATTCAGTATGGTAAGTGATACTTATGATTATTGGAATTTAGTAAAAAATATTTTGCCAAAATGTAAAAAAGAAATTATGGAACATGATGGCAAGATGCTAATTCGTCCTGATAGTGGAGATATTGTAGAAATTACAATTGAAACAATTAAATTCTTATGGGATGAATTTGGTGGAACAGTGAATTCAAAAGGTTATAAAGTATTAGATCCTCATATTGGTTTAATTTATGGCGATGGATGTACTGTTAATAAAGTTGAAGAAATTTATAAGAAATTAGAAGAATTAGGATTTGCAGCTAACAATGTCGCATTTGGAGTTGGAGCTTTCTGTTTCCATGCTTTATTTGAAGATGATAATAAGTTTGTTGTCTTAACTAGAGATACATGGGGAATTGCTATGAAAGCTACTCATGGTGAAATTGGTGATCTTAAATTTCCAATTTATAAAGATCCTAAAACTGATACAACTAAATTAAAAAAATCTCACAAAGGTTGTTGTAAAGTAATCAAAAATGATTATGATGAACTTATTTGTATTGACGGTTATGATAAATTCTTAAATGATAAAGATACTGAATTGCATACTGTATTTTTCGATGGAATAATGTCTACATTTGAATCTTTCGACGTTATTAGAAAAAGATTGAGAGGTCAAAAATTATAATGGATTATTACTTACAAGAAAGCAAATCATATCAAAGACTCGAAGATGAATTTAAGAAATATGGTAAATTAATCTTTTGTGTAGACTTTGATGATACTATCTATGATTATCATAAAAAAGGTAGAACATATGATAATGTTATTCAACTATTACATAGATGGGAAAGTTATTCAGAAGTAATTATTTTTACTGGAAATAATGAAGATAAATATCCAATGATTGAAGAATATTTGAAAGTAAATAATATCAAATATAAAGGAATTAATTGTGATAGTTTTAAATCTTTTGGTGGAAGAAAAGTATACGCAAATGTTTACATTGATGATCGTGCTGGGTTAATACAAGTTTACAATGAATTACTTACTTTAATTAAAAAAATTGAAAATGGAGAAATTGTATATGGATTATAAATTTAATGCAAAAGAAACAAAAGATAAATTAGTTAAATGGATTAAAGATTTATTTGCTAATAACTTTCCAGATAAAAATTGTTGCGTTGCATTATCTGGCGGCAAAGACTCTTCTATTGTAGCTGCTTTAGCAGTAGAAGCACTAGGAGTAGATAGAGTAAAAGGAATTATGTTACCACAATGGGTACAAAAAGATATTGACTGTAGTATTTTATGTGCACATCATTTAGGGATTGAATATAAAATTGTTAATATTGGTGAAACAGTTCAATCGGTTACTTCGGCAATGATGGAAAGGGGATTAACACCTACACCACAAGCAACAATAAATTTACCTGCGAGAATTAGAATGGCAGAGTTATATTTCTATGCTCAATGTGTGAATGGAATTCCAAGTTGTAATTGCAATCTTTCAGAAGATTGGGTTGGTTATGCAACTTTTGGTGGAGATGGCTTTGGTTCATTTGCGCCATTATCAAATCTAACTGTTACCGAAGTATTACAAATTGGTAAAGAGTTAGGTTTACCTAAAGAGTTGATCTATAAAACACCTATTGATGGTTTATGTGGTAAGACCGATGAAGAAAACTTAGGTTTTAGTTACGCAACTTTAGACAAATATATTAGAACTGGTGAAATTGAAGATGATGCTTTAAAACAAAAAATTGATGAAATGCATGAAAAAAACTTGTTTAAATTATCACCAATGCCAAGTTTTAAACCAAATTTAGATTAAATTAAATGCTAGAACTAAAATCAGCATTTTATAGAAAAATTTTAACAGTCTAAAATACCTAGTTTTAGGATTTTAAAAAAATGAAAAATATCAAAAAATATATAAAAATTACAAAATTTAGTACAAATAGAAAGAATTATGAGGTAAAGAAGTTTTTATGAATAAAGAAGAAGTAAAAGTAGTTGAAGAAGTAAAAGAAGAAAACGACAAAGAAAGAAAAAGACACAAGAAAAATTATAACAAAGTAAGAGCAAGAATTATTTGCACTAAATCAAATAATGAAAAGTTTACTGTAGGCAAAACATATCCAGTATTTGATATTAAACAAATTAGATCAGGATTATTATTTAAAGTCTTTGATGATGATAAGGAAGTAAAATTTATTGTATTAAATAGTAAACGTTTTGGAACATTTGAATTAACATTTTAAATATATTTTTTTGAAAGGATGTGGTTAAAAAAGGAGTATAAGTAAGAGGGTAATATTTTTTATAACTCTCGGTAGTATCTAATAATATGTAATAAGAACAATTATTAACAATCAGTAAAAAGAATTTAACAAAAAAATTAAGAACAATTAAATAAGAACTAAAATTTAAAGAAGTAAAAAGGAGAAAATATTATAGAACAATTAAATAATCTTAAGAAATCAGCATCAGCATTTAAATTGTCTGGTGAGGTCGCAAAACCTGGTAAAAATACTTTTAAAATTGATATGGAATCGTCTAAATCTGACTGGATTTATAATCAAATGTATTTAGGCATTAACTGTGGTGAAAAATGCGGATTTATTTACGTAGATGCTATGGGTGGTTATGGCAAAGACAAAGAAAATAAAATCTATGTACATGGTAAAGACGAAGAAGGTCATGATGATTTTCAAAATAGATTTGAAATCGCATGGGAAGATCGTAAAGATGAAGAACTTTTAAAATCTGTTGGAAACTTATGTTTCTTTAGAGCGGAAATTAAGAAAGATGACAAAGGGAATATTGTTAAAGAACATTTCTTATCAGCATATGACTTTATTCAATACTTAAGTGAAAATCTTGAAGAAGGTATGAAGGTTTCTGTAACTGGTAATTTAAAATATCAAATTAGAAATGGAAACGTTCAAGTTCAAAAAAATATCACAGGCGTGTATTTAGCAGATTATCTTGATAGTCCAACAAAATATACTGCTACGTTTAAACAAGCTATTTTATTTGATAAAGATTGTTTAGACCTTAAAAAATATGATAATGATAAAGGATGTTTATTAATTCCAGGTTATTGTGTCGATTATTTAAAAGATTATAACGGAGTAGAAATTAAATCTAATTATCCATACAAAGTCGACTTTGAATATGAAATTGATAAAAAAGCAAATTCTGAACAATACATTAAAAAATGTAATGCTTTATTCAAAGTAAAAAAAGATATTGATGAAATTGTATTTAATGGTGAATTCCGTGAAGGTGGTGCTACAGTACAAGCAACTTACGATGATTTAGAAGAGGATATTAAACATATGGTTGATTTAGATATTATTCCATTAGAAGAAGCATTATCAAGATGCTCGGCATCTTCATCTAGAGAAAGACGCATGGTGCTTGTAATGCCTAATATTAAAAAAGTTACAAAAGGCGATGTAACTTCAAATGTACTTGAAATCTATAGAGGTAAATATGAAGAAGAAGATTTAGAATTCGTTTTACCAAGTACTAAAGAAGAAACAGAAGAAGTTGAAATGAACACAGTCGAACCAATTTCTGAAGAAGAAGATGCGGATTTAGCAGCTATTCTAGCTGAAATGGGGGCTGAATAATCATGGCAAGAAGATTTGGACAAAAAAATCATGTTAAAGTTGATCCATTAGCATATAACACAATTTTATTAGGTGAACCTAAGATTGGTAAAACAACTTTGATTAGAGATGTTTGTGAAAAATTGGTTGGTGAAGATGGTTATATGTTCCTAGAAATGGAGAAAGAAGATGGTGCTGATGCTATTGAAGGAATTGTCTACGAACAAGTAAAAGACTGGTCAACTTTTAAAGAAATTAAAGATGACATCATTGAAAACAAAACCACAGATTATAAAGATTTAAGAGTTGTGGTAATTGATACATATGATGGCTTTATTAAATTAGCAGAAGCTGAATCAATTAGGTTAAGTAATAAAGAATATCCAGATGCAAAAGTTAAAACTATTGACGCTGCATGGAAAGGTTATCAAAGAGGGCAAGAAGTCGCACTATCTTTAATGTTAGATTCTCTTTGGGAATTAAAAGAAGTTGGTGTCAACTTCATTGTTATTGGTCACGTAAAAACAAAAGAAGTAACCGATGTTATTAGTGAAGCAACATATAACACTTTAACAAACGATGTAGCTAAAACTTATTTTAATGGATTAAAAAAGAAATGCCACTTTCTTGCTTTAGCATACAATGATAGATCGATTGCTAAAGAAAAGACTGGTAAAAAAGATTTTAAAGGCAAAGAAATTGTTAAAGGCGTAGTTAAAGGTCAAGAAAGAAAAATTAAATTCAGGGATGATTTGATGGTTGTTGATTCAGGATCACGTTTTGCCGATATTGTGCCTGAAATTTCCTTTGATGCGGATGAGTTTATCAAAGCTTTAACCGATGCTATTACGGCTGAACAATCTAAATCTGGTAAATCTTTTGAAGAAACAAAAAAAGAACAAGATCAAGCACGTGAACAACGTGAAGAAGAAATTGCTCAAATGTTGAAAGCCGAAAAAGAAAAGAAAGATTTAGAAGCAATCAATGACGGAATTTATCAATTTATTGTTGATAAAAAAGATGATAAAACTGCGATTTTACCAATCTTAAAAGCTTTAAAAGAACATGGATTAACTAGTCCTAAAGACATCACTGATATGTCATTAGCCAAAGATATTTTAAAATTAACTAAATAATATTCAAGAAGGAGGATAAGTTGTTTGACTGAAAAAGAAAAAGAACAATTCGGTGAATTATACCGATATGTTAAAACTGAAGTAATGAATTATGATAGCAAACAATCTCTTCCTTCTTCTTTTGTTTTAGGCTTAAAAGGTTTAGCAACTGGTAAAGTTGTTGAAAATAAAAGACAAAAAGATAGAGCTAATTATGGGTATGATATTGTTTTATTGGCTTTTAAATTAAGTAAAAACAAAATAAGTTATGCAATAAGAACTAAAGATTTTAAAAGTGAACAGCAAAAGTTCCATTATATTAGAAAAATTGTTGAGGACGAACTCAATAATGCTTATCTATTAAACAAAAGATATGAAGAAGAAAAAAGCAAAGTAGATCAAATTAATATTAGCAATTTAGCAAATAATCAAAATGCTAACTATATTAAAAAGACTACAAAAGTTAATGATAAATTAAAAGACCTTTGGTAGAGATGGGCGGTGAAGTTTATAGCTGAAGAAAAGATTACGCCCGTTGAGAAAGAAAAATTAAATATATTAAAGAAAATTGTCGATAGAAAAATATCTGCTGAAGCTAATGTAGTGTCAATTTTGTATAAAAAACCTGAACTATTTAACAACACAGATATTACTAGGGATAGTTTTTCTTCAAATATATGGAGGGTGTTTTTTGTAATAGCTAGTGCAGTATACAAAACAGAAGATAAAGCAAAATTGGATGACATTACAATTGGTTTTTATCTAGAAAAGCATGAAAAATTAAAAGAAAAATACATCGAATACGGTGGATATAAAACAATTGATACCGCAAAAAAATATGTCGATGTATCTAACTTTGATGGCTATGTTAAAGAATTAAAAAAATGGGATGCGGTTTATAACCTATGTAATAGATTAAATATTTTTATAGATGATAAAAAATTAAGCGAATTTTCAGATATGACAATTGATGAAATCGCTGATGAATATAACTGTTTGATGAATGATACTTTCATTAATGCTGAAGGAGATATTGTTACTTATGGTATTTCAACTGGTATTGATGATTTAATAGATGAATTAGATCAAGGAATTGCAGTAGGTTTACCATATCATAACATGCCTATTTTAACGAACGAAACTGGTGGTCAATATATGGGTTCAATTACTTTAGTAGGTGGACTTTCAAATGTTGGTAAATCAGCATTTTTAAGAAATACTGTTATACCCAGCATTATTGAACACGATGAAAGAATTGTCATTATGTTGAATGAAGATGGTTTAAAGAAATGGCAAAGAGAATTTTTAGTATATGTTGCGAATAATATTTTAGATATTGATATGCAAAAACAAACAGTTCGTGACGGTAATTATACTGAAGAATTTAAAGATTCATTAAGAAAAGCTGCTCAATGGATTAAAGAAAAGGATAAAGATAAAACAATTATTATTTTACCTTTCAAACGATATAAAACAGCCAACGTTATTAAAGTAATTAATAAATATTCGGCAATGGGTGTTAAATATTTTGCACTTGATACTTATAAGATGGATGCTGGTTCAACCAATGAGCAATCATGGTTACAAATGCAACAAAATATGGTTGAGATCAACGATGTAGTTAAACCTGAAAGTAAAAATTTACATATCTTAATTACTTTTCAATTAAGTAAAGGAAGTTCAATGCAAAGATATTATACTCAAGATAATATTGGTATGGCTAAAAATATTGTCGATCCAGCTTCAACTTGTTTAATGATTAGAACAATGTTTGATGATGAAAAACCTGGAGGTAAAAGGGCATTAAAAGTTTTACGTAGAGAAGGGATTAATAAAAGGTCTGAAGTTCCAGTAAAACTTGATCCTAAAAAACATTATCAAATAATATTTATTGTTAAAAACCGTGAAGGTTCGGCAAACCAGTATCAAATAGTTATAGAACATGATTTATCAAGAAATATTTTAAAAGAAATAGGATATACAACTGTTCCAGTAGATTTTTAAAAAGGATATGAAATAATGACACCACAAGATTTAAAAGAATACATTTATGAAAATGACAAAGTAAATTTTGTCTTAAACGAAATAGGATGTCACCATATAAAATTGAATAAAAATAAAGAATACTATTCTTGTGGGAATGTCGATGGTGACAATCCTTCATGTATTCTTGTCTTTAATGACAAGTATTTAAATGTTATTAACTATACAAGAGAAGAATATTTTAGAAAAAACAGTACATTTTCACCCGATATTTTTACTCTTGTACAGTATAACTTATCAAGAGATAACAAAAATTTTGATTTCAGTGATGCGATTAAATATCTTCATAAGTTATTTGACTTACCTATAACTTTTAAAAAGGAAGTAAAAAAGGAAAAGAAAATTGATCCTTTGGCTGTATTTAAAAAGGTTATTCGTAATTCAACACCTGATTATGAGGATTTAGCTGATATAAATGAAATTGAACAAATGGATTATATTCCATTCATTCATATTGAATTATTTAAAGAAGGAATCACACAACCAACTATAGATGAATTTGGTCTAGCGTATAGTAATATTCATAAAAGAAATATTATTCCATTAAGATATTGGTTAGATGGTAAATTGTTAGGTTATAACATGAGAACTATTATTCCTAATTATGACAAATTTGGTATAAAAAAATATTTCATAACACCAACATATCCAAAGAATCAAAATTTATTTGGTTTATGGGAAAATAAAAAATATATTCAAGAAAAAGGATATGTAGTGGTATATGAAGCAGAAAAAAGCGTCTTAAAAAGACATTCTAGACTAGATAAAACTGGAGTAGCAATTAGTGGACATAGTTTATCTAACGAGCAAGCAAGGATTTTAATAGGATTAAATGTCGACATTATCATTAGTATGGATAAAGACATAAAACTTAATGAAGTTAGATATATGTGTGAAAAATTTTATGGTATTAGAAATGTTTATTATACATATGACAAACATGATTTATTAAACCCCAAAGATTCTATAGCTGATGCACCAAAGAAAATCTATGATTTCATTTTTAAATACAAGATTAAATATGATGAAACGGAACATAAAAAATATTTAAAAAGTTTAGAAGAAAAAGAAGTATAGATTTCAAGGAGTATTTTGAGAAAAACAAGCGAAGAACTTTCACAATTATGTAGAGATTTAAATATTGATACTTTATGGAGTTGGTCTAGAGTTCATTCTTATATGAATTCTAAATATGAATACTTTTTAAAGTATATAAAACATATTCGTGAAGATAATGATAATTGCGCATACGCTCCATTAGGTGGTATTGCTCATGAAACTTTAGAAAAATTTTATGGTAATGAAATCACTTATGATCAAATGTACGATGAATTTGATACGGGGTGGATGTTGAATATAGATATTGTTGATCTTAAATTTAACAGAAATGATAAAGCAAAGAATGACAGTATTAAAAATAAATACAAACAAAATTTAGATCATTTTTATAGACATCATAAAGTCTTAAAAAGTGATGAAAATAATAAATTTGAACTTGAAAAATTTATGTTAATTAAATTTAGAGAAAACATTTACTTACAAGGTTATATAGATGTTTTAAGAATTTTAGAAGATGGTACTTATGTTGTAGGTGACTGGAAAACAAGTACAATTTATAAAGGTAAAAAGGCTTTAGATGAATGTGGACAGTTAGTTACTTATGCAATTGGTGTTCATCAATTATATAACGTACCATTTGATAAAATCAAAATTGGATGGAATTTCTTAAAATATCAAAATGTTACTGTTGAACAAAAAAATGGTAAGAAAAAAGTAAGAGAAATTGAAAGATGTAAATTAGGAACTTCATTAACATCAAATGTAAAAACATGGTTAAAACACTTTAAATATGATGAAAAAGAAATTGATGATTTTATTGTCAAATTAGTTGAATCAAATTCCATTGAATGTTTACCAAAAGAAGTGCAAGAAAAATTTGAATTTAATGATTGTTGGATTTATGTCGAATTAACAGAAGAATTAGTCAATTTATGGACAAATACAATTGTCTCTAATATTGATGAAATTAATGCAAAAACAAAAGAATTTAATGAAACAAATAATGATAAATTATTTTGGGATAATGAAGAATCAGTTAAATCTCAATCATATTATTACGCAAATTTATGTGGTTATTCAGCTAATTTATTATTACCTTACAAGCAATATTTAGAAAAATTAGAAGCCGAAAAAGGTGGAATAGATTTACTCTCTGATACTAAAAAATCATATGATGCTGGTACTAGTAATGAAGATATGGATTTAATGAATTCCTTATTAGAAGGTATTTTAAATGGATAGAGTAGAATCGCTTAAAGTAGAACGTTTTAAAAATGGATTCTACTACAACTATCATAAACATACACATTATTCAAACATTAGAACACAAGACTGTGTTTCAAAACCTATTGATTATATCGAAAGAGCAAAGGAATTAGGTCATGATTCATACTTTACAACTGAACACGGATGGCAAGGTAATATCTTTGAATGTTTTACTTTATGTCAACAAAATAATTTGAAATGTATCTATGGAGTTGAAGCATATTATGTTGACGATATGTATGAACAAGATAGAGGTAATTATCACTTGATGTTGGTTGCTTTAAATAAAGAAGGTCGACAAGAAATTAATACAATTTTATCAAAAGCAAATACTGATGGTTTCTATTATAAACCAAGAATTGATTTAAAGTGTTTACTATCATTAACACCAGGAAATGTAATAGTGACTTCGAGTTGTGTTGCATCAAGACTCTTTAAAGGTAATGATTGGGAAGAAAAATTTTTAAAACCAGTATTAAATCACTTTAAAGATCATTTCTTTTTAGAAGTACAAGCACATCCTGATGATGTACAACGTAGACATAATAAATTGATTTTATTAATGCACAAAAAATATAATATTCCGTTAATTCATGCAAATGACAGTCATTATATTTATGAGCAAGATGCAATTTATAGAGATATGTATTTAAAAGCAAAAGGAATTGTTTATGAAGATGAATCTAATTTTATTTTAGATTACCCAAGTGTTCCTACGATTGTTAGAAGATATAAACAGCAAGGTGTTCTAAATGATAAACAAATATTTGATGCTATTACAAATACATATATTTTTGATGAATGTGAACCAATTTATATTGATAAAGAATTTAAATTACCAAAGATTATTCAAGGTGATAGCAATAAATATTTGAAAGACTTACTACTTAAAGAATGGGATAAAAAGAAATGTAAAACTAATCCTAAAAGAAGAAAAGAATACTACGAAGCAATCACGTCTGAATATAAAACAGTTGTTGATTGTGGAATGGCTGATTATTTCATTTTAAACCATGCAATTGTTGAACGTGCGGTTAATGAATATAATGCAGTAATTACTCGTAGTGGTCGAGGATGTTTTACGGCGGATGCTTTAGTTCATACAAAAAAAATGATTAAACCTATTAATCAAATGGTTAAAGGTGATTATGTAGTTGATATTAATGGTGAGTGGAAACAAGTATTAAATACAATCAGATATGACATTCAAGAAGATATGATTAAAATTACACATCAATTTTCTAATGAAGATAATCCATCTATTTGCACATTGAATCATAAGATTCTCATTCTTAAAAAAGATTATGTGACTAGAGATGGTATGTCAGTCACAGTAAATAAACAACTAGTTTTACAATGGATTGAAGCAAAAGATGTAAAACCTGGAGATTATGTATGTTTTCCAAACAATCAACAAATGAATAATCTAGGTTTAGGTATGTTTGAAAATAGAGAAGTGTTTGCTGATAAAAAATATGTTTACTTTGTTGTCGAAAACGTTGAAGTATTGAAGAATGTAAAAACTTCTGTTTATGATTTAGAAGTTGAAGATTCACATAGTTATTTATTGAACAATATGATTGTTCATAACTCGGCAGTCTCTTTCTATATTAATAATCTACTAGGATTAACCGAAGTTGATAGATTAAAAGCACCTACAAAGTTATATCCATCACGTTTTATGAGTGCTGAAAGAATTTTAAGCTCTCGCAGCTTACCAGATATAGATTTGAACGTATCCAATGTAGAGCCGATTATTAAATCTGCTAAAGATATTTTGGGTGATGATAATATCTATTATATGGTTGCCTACGGAACTATGAAAGATTCACAGGCATTTAAGATGTGGTGTAAAGCAAAAGGATTAGATTTTGATTCTTATAATGAAATTGGTAAGAATATTGATGATTACAGAGAACATCCTTATTGGGGTAAGTTAATTAAAGAATCATCCGTATTTTTAGGAGTTATTGACTCTATTTCCCCCAGTCCTTGTTCTCTGCTTCTTCTAGACAAGCCTATATCAAATGAAATTGGGTTAATAAAAGTTGGAGATCGTATTTGTTGTTGTCTAGACGGTTATAACTGCGATGTATATAAATACGTCAAAGATGATTTTCTTATTGTAACCGTTTGGGATATTATTGATAAAGTTTACAAAAAATTAGGTAGACCTATTGATGACATTAGTTTCATTATCAATCATTGTGACCAAAAGGTGTGGGATTTAATTGGTAATGGTATTACAACCACAATTAATCAATGTGATAGTGATTACGATAAACAAATACTAAAAAAATATAAACCTCAAAATCTTGCTGAAATGGCAGCTTATGTAGCAGCAATTAGACCTGGATTTGCAAGTTTGTTGAACAACTTTATCGAAAGAAAACCATATTCAACGGGAGTAGAAGAGTTAGATGAATTATTAAAAGATTCATTTCATTATTTGATGTATCAAGAGTCAATCATGACTTATTTAGTTTGGTTAGGCATAGAAGAAAAAGAAACATATGATACGATCAAGAAAATATCAAAAAAGAAATTTACACCTGAAGCTTTACAAGAATTAGAACAAAAACTTGAAAAGGGGTGGATGGATAAATTAGGTAAAATGGACGGATTTGCTGAAACATGGAAAGTAGTAAATGACGCTGCTAAATATAGTTTTAATGCAAGTCATGCTTTATCAGTAGCAATCGATGCTTTATATGGATCGTATTTAAAAACACATTATCCATTAGAATATTTTTCAGTTGTATTTGATCTATATTCAGATGATAAAGTAAGAACTGGATACTTGACTAAGGAACTTGAATATTTTGATATTAAATTACATTCAATTAAATTTGGTAAGTCAAGAGCAAATTACATGGAAGATAAAGAAAATAATTCAATTTACAAAGGTGTTCTTTCAGTTAAATATTGTAACGATATTATAGCTGAAGAGCTATATGAATTATCACAACATAATACATATAACAATTTTGTTGATTTGCTGGTAGATATAAAAAATAAAACAAGTGTCAATTCAAGACAAATGAATGTTTTGATTGGACTAAATTATTTTTCTGATTTTGGTGAAAATCAATATTTGTTTGATATTTATGAAATGTTTAACAAATTAAAGCAAGGAAATATTAAACAAATTAAAAAAGATAAATTAGATGAATTAGGTATTTCTGAATATTATGTAAAAAAATATTCAGAGAAAGAGACGGCTAAATTATTCAGAGAAATTAATGGTATAGGATTATTAAAAGAATTAGTGAATGATATTCCCAATAAATCTATGAATGTACAAGATCAAGTCAAATTTGAAATGGATAATTTAGAATATGTTGAATATTTTAATCATGAAATTGATTATAGGTATTACATTGTATTAAAAATCACGACTAATAAAGACCCAAGAAAACCAAGAATGGTTTTAAGGTGTTTAAATGATGGTGAGGAAATTTCAACAAGAATTAAAAGAGGAAATCATTTTATTGAAGATCCATTTAAACAATATTCGATTTTGAGAATAGATAAATTAGATAAGGAGAATAAAGTTAGACCAGACGAAAATGGTAAATGGGTAAAAATAGATGAATATGAAGATATATTAAACGATTATGAGGTGATGGCATTATAGAAAAACAAAAAGAAGTTTCTTTTGAAGGTACAGTTAATCGCTGTATCTTTCAAAGAGACGATTTTAGAATTTATGCAATGAATGTTGATAGTGAAAAATTTAAACAAGTTTCTCTTAATAATTATGGAAACGTAACAATAATGGGTGATATTTCAACTTTAGATTTTAATACTCCTTATAAGATTACAGGGGTTGAGACTAAAGGTAAATATGGGATGTCGTATAAAGTAATTTCATGTAGACGTGATAAGCCTGCTACTTCAGAAGAAACTTATACATTTTTAAAAAGTATTTTAACATTGAATCAAGCAAATGAATTATATAAAAACTATCCCAATGTTATTGATATGGTATTAAACGATGAACCAATTGATTTAAGTATAGTAAAAGGAATTGGTGAAAAATCATTTAAAAAAATTAGAGATAAAATTATTGATAATTTCAAATTAATGGATTTAATTAATGAATTTAAAGGTTTATTATCAATCAACGTCATAAGAAAAATGTATGATAAGTATGCTTCAATTGAAAAAGTAAGAGCAAAAGTTCTTGATGATCCATATAAATTTTTATGTGATTTAAGCGGTATTGGATTTAAAACTGCTGATATGATGTTATTAGATTTTCAAAAAAGTAACACGATTGATTTTGGCTATGATTTAAAGACATCAAAACAAAGATGTCGTTCTTGTATACTTTATACATTAAAAGAAAATGAGAATAATGGTAGTACAAGAGTTAGATTAGAAGAATTAAATGAGCAAGTTAAAACATTGACACCTGAATGTGCAAATAAGTTTGTCGAATGTCTTAAAGAAGATGATATTTATTATCATGTAGATAATGAAAATCATCCGTATGTTTCAATCAAAAGTACATATGAGACTGAAAAATACATTTATGATCGTATTATCAATGCTAATAAATTTAAAGAAGTTTATGATTGCAATTATAAAGATTATACAAAAATTGATGAAGCACAACTTACGGAAACACAAAATAATGCTTTAAAAAACTTATGTGAAAATCAATTTAGTATTTTAGTTGGTTATTCAGGTACTGGTAAATCATTTTCAGTACAAGGCATTCTTAATATGTTAAATGATTTAGGTAAAAACTTTACTTTATTAGCGCCCACAGGTAAGGCAAGTAAGGTCTTGGGCAATTATACTGGAGTTGATGCTCAAACAATTCATAGAGGTCTTGGTTATGTTCCACCGAAATGGACTTATAACGAAGAAAACAAATTATACTGCGATGTATTAATCATTGATGAAGTTTCCATGACAGATATTTTCTTATTTAAAAGAGTACTTGAGGCTATTGATTTTAGAAGAACAAAAATGTTGATTATTGGAGACCCAGCCCAATTACCTTCAGTTGCTTGTGGTAATTTATTACATGATTTATTATCAATCAAAGAACTGCCATGCACTAAATTAACTGAAGTATTCCGTTATAATGATGGTGGATTAATGAAAGTCGCAACCGACGTAAGAAATAGTATTCAATATTTAAAAGAACAAAAAGATAGCAAAAAGAAAATGATGGTTTATGGTGATAATAAAGATTATACCTTTATTAATGCTGATAAATTAGAAGGTATAAATTATCTAGTTACTATTTATAAAAGGGTTTTAGAATCCTATAAACCTGATGAAGTCACGGTTTTATCATGTTACAGGAAAGGTGATTTTGGAAGTGTTGCACTAAATGGATTATTACAACCATTAGCAAATCCGCATGATGTAAATGATATTCATGTAATAGTAAAAAATCAAGAGTTTTACATTGGTGATATTGTAATGCAAACTGTAAATAATAGAGAAGCAGTTGCGGTAACTTTAGATGAACAATTTGGTAATAAAGAATGGGTAGAATATAAAACAAATATTTTTCTAGCAAATGGCGAAACTGGAGTAATAAAAGATATAACAGATGATTTAATCGTTATTGATTTTAATGATGTTTTAATTGGTTATTCTCGTGAAGATATGCAAAATGTTTCTTTGGCTTATGCGATTACTTGTCATAAATCTCAAGGATCACAAAACAAAGTCATTATTTTATTTACACCATCTAGTCATACATATATGTTAAATAGCAATATTATTTATGTTGGATTAACACGTATGCAAGAAAAAGTGTTTCATATAGGTGATATTAACACAGTAAATAGAGCAGTGTTAAAAAAAGAGAATTTTGAACGTGACACTTGGTTGAAAGAATTAAAAAACATTTAGATTTATTCATATTATTATTGACTAGTATAAGAACAAATGCTATTATTTTATTGTGGTTAGATGGTATCTAATAATATACAAAAGGAGAATTTGATGAAGAAAATACTATGTTTAAGCATTTACGTTATGATTATTATTTCAGGCGCAATTATAAAAGAAACTATGTCACCTAATAATCTTTATATTACTGGATTTGTTTTTGGCTGTTTAAGTTTAGCAGTTTTACAAATTTACAATAAGCTCGATTAGAAAGGATAAAAAGGGAAAGTAATATATGAATAAACAAGATAATCCAAAATTTGAATTTTATGTTTTAAATTACGATTCAAACGCTAAAAAGGTAATTAATTACAATATATTCAATAATTGTATTGTTTATAAAGAAACACTAGAAGAAGTTGAAAAATATTGCAAGAATCCTAACAAATATTGTTACAGCGACAATATTTCAAGAGACGATTCTTACGTCTATGGATTTAAAGCTTTTTATTTAGCATTATCAAGAATCATTAAATATGAAGAATGGTCACGTAGAGAATATGAAATATTTGTAGGTGACGCATTTGAAGATGATATTAAAAAATTTGAAAAATGGGATTGTTGGTATCAAGCAGCACCAAATATCAAATTAATTGCTCGTGAAGTTATCAGAAGTTATGAAGAATGGTTAGGAAATAAAAGAACAATTTTATCATTAAAAGGGTGATTATTATGATAATACCATATTGGATTAAAATTATATTTGCAATATACGGGTTTGTATTAGCTTTTTATTCAGTAGTTTTATTTATTGCAAATATTTTATGTTTTATAGGAATACCATTGAATAAAAAAATAGAATGTGTTTTTCCTTGGTTAATATTTTTTTGGATTATATTTTTTATTGTAATTATGTTTTTGTATCGAATTCCAATAAATAAATGGATTGGATGAAAGGAATTGTTTTATGAGATTTAAAAGAGGAAAATTTGGGGAATATCGAATAAAAAAATGGTTTGCATTATTTCCAATAACATTGCCTTTAGTAGATGATAGAAGAGAAACAAGATGGTTAGAGTTTGTTTATACAGCAGAAAAATATGAGCGAAGATTTGCATATGATGATAAAGGTGCTTGGTATATGAAGTATTTTGTTACAAAGGAGGATTATGATGAATTCTGTAGAAATAATGAGTGCTAAAGAAGCTAGAGAATTATTAAATAATAATGGAATAGAATTTTTAAAAAAATATAGTAAAGCTATTAACGGGGCAATTAAAAAATCTGCTTCTTCGGGGCATAGATCAATGAAAATATGCTTTCTTGAAAACATTCCAAATTCAGTGTTGAATAATTTAAAAGAAATTGGATATGAATGTTATATTACAACACAACATAATGAAAGACATAAACAAGACATATATGCATTACATATGGATTGGTAATTATTTTTTTACCTTATCTAGTATCTAATAATATGTAAAGAGGATAAAATTATGGTTTATTATGATAGATTTAACAATGAATATTTATTTAAAAAACCTGAAAAATATGAGGAAGAAAGATATTTAGAAATATTAGAAGGCAAACATAATGATTGTACTTTTAAAGAAACTTGGTTGTTAGATAATGGACAACAGTATGAAATTGCTTATTCGTACACAGATATTAATAATCATCGTGATAGAAAAATAAAAAATGAACTTATGGAAATACACAACGCAGCAACATTATATAAAACAAAAGTAGTTTATCCTGAACCAGCGTATTTTTTTCTTATGAAAGAAATACAAAAAAAGAATAAAGGAGGAATATAAATGGCGTTAATAGGTTATATTATTGGATTTATTTGGGGAATTGTTGTTTCTTATATTATTAATAAGATTTACAGGTATTACAAAACAAAACAAATTGTTGAAATGATGATGGATTCAATTCCCGAAGAAGAATCAATGCAGTTATTTAAAGAAATTGAACAAACTGAAGATGGTGATGAATAGTGGCATTTTATATTGGACAAGAGATTCAAGCAACAAATTGTCATAAATCTTTAGAAGGTCAAATTCTTATGATCAAAGAAAAACATGATTGGGGAGTTTTAGCTGAAGTAGAAATTCCATATAAAGGAAAAATTTATTACAGATTAAAGAAAGGTCAATATAAAAGACCTGAACCAATCATTAGAGATGAAGAAGATATTGAATTATTTAATGAATTATTCTTTACATGGGATAATTTAGGTAATTATAAATAGAAAATTTAAAACTAGGGTTTTATGTAATTTTTAGTCTTTATTATTATGCCTAATTTTAGGGGATTTATAAAAACTAAAAATCCATGAATTTAAAGAAAGAAGTGAAAATATTGAAAGAAGAATTAACCGAAAAAGAGATTCAATTAAGAAACAAAACAATTTTAGATAGTTTCTTTGATGAATATGCAAGACCACCGAAGAAAACTGAATTTGTAAAAATAGGTGGAATATTGAATTATTTACAACAACAAACTGGATTTGAATTATTTTTAAAAGATAATGGCTATATGTCTTATGGAAGAGGATATACGAAAACTTTTGAAGTTTATACGAATGATGATAAAGAAGAGGTACTTTTTATTGGACTAAAAAGTGAGATTGTTGATGAATTTGATATGAAACATAGACATTATTTTGATGTATGTTTGTCTAATAACTTACCTTATTTGAATAAGTACTTTATTAGAGAAAAGAAAATTGATTTAACTAAAAGTTATTGTTAAAGAGGTGTTTGAATATGGGTGTATGGATAAGAACAAAAAACAAAGAAAGACTAATAAATTGTAAAAGTTTATATATAGGAATAATTCATTTTGGTAATGGAGGTAAAGGTGATAATGGCATTGAGTCATATGGCATATATGAAGATGAAGTAATAGGTACATTAGGTAATTATAATTCTAAAGAAAAGACTCTTAAAGTTCTTGATATGATTCAACAATATATTCAATCAAAAGACAATGAAGATATGGTATTTCAAATGCCACAGGACGAAGAGGTGAAAGTATGAATTGGTTAGACACACATAAAGATGCAAAAGAAATTAAAACAATTGAAGAATTTAAAAAATATAAAGGTGAAAAAATCTATTATAAAGAAAATGATCAATTTGGTGTAATAGACTATATTAAAGACAATGGTGCATTTATTTACATTCCATTAAGTGAAGGAAAAGATGCAGACGATATGATTATTGATGTAGGTGATTTACAAACAATAGAATGTGGAATGTTTAAAGAACATCAATTATTTGTTCCGTATTACAACGAAGAAGAAATTAAAAAAATTGAGGAAGCTACTAAAAAGAGAAAACAAAGAGAAGAAAAAATAAATCATTATGAAACTGACTATTTTGGTGGAGTTATTCCAGTTTATGAAAATCAAATCAAGAGGTGAAAGTATGAAAAATTGGGAATATTACAAAGATGATATAAAACGGTATGGAGTTGATAGATTCTCCATAAAAAAAGATGGTACAGCGACAAAATGTTATAACATACGATGTAAAGAATGTAGATTTTTAAATGATTGTGTGATGGAAAAGACGAAATTTTTATATCAAGAACATCATGAAGAGCCTATTAAATTAACACATTTAGAATATGAATTATTAAAAGAATTCGTTAAGGAATACAACTATATTGTTAGAAATAAAGCAGATAATAGTTTAAGTCTCCATCTAGAAAAGCCTTATAGATATATAAGTGAATTACGATGGAGTAGGTTAGGTGAAAGTTATCAATTAAATTATTTTTTTAATAAATTTTTCAAGTTTATTGAATGGAAATTCCAGCCTATTAATATTCAAGACATTCTAGATAACTGTGTAGTAGTGGAAAAAAATGAAAAGAGAGAGTAAAGGAAATTACATTTCTACAAAATATATAAAGTACTTAAAGGAGAAACAAAATGGGAAAATTAGAAGTAACAATTGAATTAACAGGTTTACAATCAGTCGCTGAAGAATCCTTAAAAGAAGTGCTATCTGGATCAATTAAAGACACAGTAACAAAAATTGTACAAGACAGTATTAAGGAAAATTATAAAGATATTATCGAAGAGCGTGTATCAACAATGCTTGCAGGTCAAATTGATAACATGCTTTACAATCATAAAGTCCAAATTGGTGGAGACTACTTTTCCGATGAACCAGCAAGAGAAGTTACAATTGCTAAATTAACGGATGAAAAAGTTAAAGAATACATTGCAAACAATCAATTTACCACAAAAGATCGTTATGGTGAGTATACAAGAATTAAAACTTTTCAAGAGTATATTGATGAAAAGCTATGCTTGAATACAAAAGTACAAAAGGAATTAAATAGCTTTGTTGAAGATACTCGTTACAATATCAACGAAAAAATGAAGAAAATGTTTGATGACAGCACTCGTACTCTATTAAGCGACTCTATTTTAAACTTATTGCAACAAAACGAAACATATAGAAGAATTGAAATAAACATTTCCACTATAGCGAGTAAAGGCAATGAAGAATAACACATTTCTTAAAGGTGAAATATCTACACCTATTGATACTGAAGAAAAACCTAATGAATATGGATATTACGATAGCTGTACATACGCCCAAGTAAATTATGCAGAGCCTGAAATTGGATATTATGAAGTTAAATGTGAGTTAACTGGTAAGCAATGTTGCGAAGATCATTGTCCTATGGAAGCAAAATATATAGTAAGAGAAATCAGTAAAGAAGAATGAGAGAGAAAAATGAAATATGAGTTAAAAAATCCAGGTAAAAGCTGGTGGGTTGAAGGAATGATAGTTGAAGGAGAAATCAAAGGAAGAGATGAAATTTTAGAAATTGGCAGTATTGATATTTGCAGATTGAATAAGGATATTATGTCAAAAGAACAAATCATTGAATGTGTTAAATATCCTAGATATTGGTGGAGTAAGGCTTGTTTAAAAGAAATAAAACCTACATTTACAATGCTAGAAAAATTACTTTTAGAACACCAATTAGAAATGGGATATAAATACATTACACGTGATGTAATCGACCATAGATTGAATTTTTTCAAAAATAAACCAATAACTAATAGAGGAGTGTGGTTTGGTAAAAATGAAAATTATTACCCTGTTTTCGATATTTACCTTAAAGAATTATATCCTTTCGTTTCTTGTGAGAATAAAGAGCCTACTTTAATTCAAGATATTTTAGATAGATATGAGGTGACTGAAAAATTAGATAAGGAGTATATTTTGAAATGAAATTTTATGCGATTTATGAAGAAGTATATGGTTATTATAAAGGAAGTTGTGCTTTCAAAGGTGTAACTTCGTCTCGAGGGTTTGATTTAAAGGTTTTTAACAATAAAAAAGAACGAATAGAGGCACAAGAAATTGAAGAAACTGAATTTGAAATGCCTGATTATGAGTACAATTATTTCGGTGATATTGTTGGACAAGTAGGTGGCGGATTTTATTATTATACTTTACGTTTGCGCATTGAAAAAGCCGTGTGGAAATATAAAGATATTGGCTTTGAGAAAGCCTCTAAAAATGAATATTTTAAAATATTCATTTCCGAAAAAGAAGCAAAAGAATATTGTGATAATTTAAACTACTTATCAGTTTTGTTTGGAGCAGAATTAAAATATTTAAAAAACGCACCTGATAATTATATTAACAAGCCGTATTATTATCAAGAGAATGATAAAATTGTTGAAGAAATTCCAACAACTATTTTCCAAATTCAAAAATTATTTGCGGAGCATAAAGGAAAGATTGCTCTTTCAAAAGAAAATTTAAAATCAAATATTTTTATTGAGAATATTCATGATTTTTATCTCCAAAAAGATAAAGAAAAGCGTCGACTTTTCATTGTATTAAAAGAAATAAAAGAAGAAAGAAAAAGAGCTAAATACAAAGAAATGTAGGAAATTGCGAGGTGATTGAAAATGAAAAAATTTAAGTTAAAAAGTCCTCGATACAGTTTCGACCATGAGGGCATGATTATTAAAGGTGAACAACTAGAGAGTTTACCTTTAGTAGATGTGTACGCTAGAGATTTATGCGATGATAATATGGATATTATGAGTAAAGCTAACATCATACAATGTATGGCAAACGGAAATGATTTTGCATGGAGATATGAATTAGACGAATTAGAACCTTTAGAAACAATCAAAATAACTCAATTAGATTATGAAATGCTCAAATTTGTTCAAAAACAAGGTGCTAAATATATTTGTAGAGATAAAAATGGTGCTTTAAATTTATATGATACGCCTCCTAGTATTAGTTGGTATCATGGTGAAGTATGGTTTTCAACAGGAAATTCTGAATATCTTCGTAATTTTACAAAGCAATTATTCCAATTCGTGACTTGGGAAAGTCAAAAATATTATATTATTGAAGATGTTTTAAACAATTGCGAGGTGGTTGAAGATGAAAAACTTTATAACATTTAATGGTTTAAATAAGGAATTATATTTATATGATACGCACTGTCATCACAAAGATGACCATATTTGGGTGATTGAGGCAGTGGGTGAATATAGTTGTTGGATTAAACAATTAAAAAGTGGTTATTTACAAGAGTATTATGTTGATGATTTTCCTGAAGATAGATTTATTTCTATTGATTATGTGAATAATGGTCATCAATAAGCTAAATAAAATTATACATTTATGCATTATTTTGATTAATTTTATTGACATAAAAAGGAGGAAAATATTAATGGGTTTTTATTTAAATTTCGGTGGTATTAGAAATAATTGCAAAAGTATTTCATATCCAATGGCGAATATAATTAGAGAAGTTCTCCCAGAAGTTGAACAAAAGGGGCATGATGGATGGAAGTTAAAGAAGAAACACGTTGCGAGATTAGCTCAATTTACAAATACGTTATTGAATGAAGATAGGCTTCTTGAAAATTATATTGAGAGTCATAAAAATAATTATAGTTTTGATAATACATTTGAAAAACTTGAAGAGCATTTTAAACAAATTCATCATGATTTTACAACGACATTAATAGACATGGTTATAAATAAGAAAAAATATATTTATGCTAAATGGGAGTAAAATTATGAAGAAATTAAAAGAATTAAAACAAAATTATAAAGTTGGCAAAGAATTATGGGAAGACTTTGTATATTTTGTAGCTATGCAGCGATGGGTTGAAACTTATTGTACTTATAATGGAATAAATACATATAAGAAGATGCATCCAATTCTTAATTACTTTGCTAAACATTTTAGTCAAAAGGAGAAATTAAATGAATGAATATCAAGAGGCGTTAGATTATTTTGCAGAGCATATGATTTTAAATCTAACTTATGAATATGACGAAGATTCAGAAGAATTTAAAGAATTCAATAAAAATTATGATTTATTAAAGCAATCAGTTGAAGATTACACAAGATTAATTAAGCATATGAAAGAAACTTCATTGTGGGATGTATATAACTATGAAACTGAATATCTTAACAGTCTCATTGAACCCACAAGAATTCTTTCATTTGAAAATAAACAGTTAAAAAAAGAAGTAAATGAATTGAGAAAGAAATTAAGATTGGTAAAGAAATATGAAATCTAAAAAGAATGATGATATTGAAGAAATGATCGATCTTATTAAGGTCGAACCGTCAGATAAACCTGATTACCAAGGTGCATTAGATAGATTAAAAAGTATTGATTTAGATTATGTAGCTAAAGTATTAAATCCAGAGCAATTAGAAAATGTTAGTGATTATAGTATCCATGATTATCCTAGATTAGAGATGATGGGTGATATTGAAACATTACAAAAATTAATTGATAATACCGTTAATCAACAATATAACAATAAAACTTCTGATGAAATGTTTAAAGAAATTGGATTAAGCGCATGGATTGGAAACGGTGATGACCAAGAACTATACGACGATGAACAAAATGAAGAATTAAATACATACGCTTCATTTAATAAAGTACGTTTTATTAATAGCAATAAATCAAATTATTTTAAATTTAGAAACGAAATTGAAATATTTTTTTATCCAGATGAAGACATTGACTTTGATAAGTTTATTGCAGCAGTTAAAAAGAGAATGGAAGAAAAAGGGTGATTGTAATGACAAATCAAGAGTTTGTAGATAAATTCAAAAAATCAAAAACAGATCAAGCTATCATAGATAGATTAAAAAAGGCAGGACGTAAATTTGATACTTGTGATAATTGGAGACGTGCAATTCTTTATTGCAAAGGATGTGGAGAAAAATTAGGTGAATTTGATTTAATTTATGAATCACATGAATCTCATTTATATTGTTGTGAGTGTGTAAAAAAATATGAAAAACCTACTCCATATGAAATTGAAGGTTTAGAAGGCAGTAAAGTTGTAAAAGATTATGGAACACTTGTTAAAGTATATTATGCCGAATCAATGAGATACGAAGTAAAAAATTGTTATTTTACAAAGAAAGGACGTTATATTAAATATCATGGTAAAAGATGGTATTTGTAATGTGAAAATAAAAAAAGGAGATGTATGTGAAAAAATGAATAATAAAGGTGAAACTTCAGCAGGCGGAGGTATTGGATTTTTTGGATTATTACAAGTATGTTTTATTGTCTTAAAAGTAATGGGTATTATTAATTGGTCATGGATTAAAGTGTTCTTACCTACATTTATTGGCAGTGGTTTAACTGTTTTATTACTTATTGTATGCGTCATTATTGCATTAAAGAGTTAGTTAAATAAAAAGGAAATTAGTTTATGAAACAAAATTTAAATCAAGAACAAAATAAATATCAAGAAGCATTAAACAGTATTAAAGAAAAGACAACGGAAGTTGATGAATATGAAGCAATTCCTGAAAGTACGTTTTGTCATTGTGCTGAAGGAACAGAAGTATTACAAGAATTAATTAATTATGTTGAATGTTTAGAAAAAGCTCTTGATAAAATGTGCAGAATTTTTGATGAAGAAATACACGATTGCGATTTCATGTTAATAAGAAACAGTCTTTGTGATAGTAAATGTACACTTTGCGATCAAGAAAAAAGAGTTGAATTAATGAAAGGGTGGTTGATGAAAAAATGACTGATGAAGAATTCCTTATTAAATACGAAGAATTAATAAAAAGTGGTTATTGTAATGATTGCAATAAACTAAATTGTCTAGATAGTAACGCATCTTATAGATTATTAGAAATCATCAAGAAGTATCAAAAATCACTAGATAAAGCTTGTGAAGAACTTCATTCTAATTCAGCTTGGTGTCATTATGATAAAGAATTCAAAAAATGTGGATTATCTAAAGAAGAATGGAAGGAGTGGCTGATGAATAATGCAATATAATTTAAGTTTATTAGAATATCTTATTTTAGAACATTTGTATGTTGACGATTACAATTATTTAGTAAGAGATATAGGTAATAACCTACATGCATACAAAGATTGTCCTGAATTTTATCATAGCACATGGTTTTCTAATTCGGATTGGTATGATCTAGAAGCCTTTGACAATGTATTTAATTTTGTTGGTTGTAAGAAACCTATAGTAATCAAAGATATTTTAAATAATTGCAATCGTGATGAGATTAGTCAAGTATTGAAACAATTGAATACGAAAGGAAATTAAATGAAACAAACTAAAAAAGAATACGAAAAAGCATTTAAAACCTTAAACAGTCTATTGATACATAGCCCATTTAAAGATGATCCTAGAGATTATAATGATTTAAAAGTAAATGGTTCACGATTACAACAAGAGTATATGAATTCAGTTATGATGTTTCGTTTCTTAATAGATGATTATTTTAACAACTCAGATAGTTTTAAAGCATTTAAATTATTAAATGATACGTCATTGAGAGCGTTTAATAAAGACAGCTTAATAGGCTACATCCATACGCTTTATCGTAATTGGCAAGTATCTGATAGTTTCTATGAAAATACAGTTAAAGAAAATATGAAATTATTGGAAGATAAGTCAAAATTACTTGATGATATTCATGATTATAGATATGAAAATCATTGTATGAAATTAACTATTAGAAATTTATGTAAGCATTTTGATGTAGAAAATGAGGAAGAACTTCAAAAAATATATTTAAAGGATGGTGAAAAATGAGTCCGTTATTAAAGTTAAAAAAGGTTTTTTTAAATGAACAAATTGAAACGAATAATGCTGTTAATGAATGTATTGAAAAGATTGATGGTGAAACTGAAAATGAAGAAAAAGATGTTGGAAAAGCAAGAGTGGATATAGACATTCAAGCACTTGCTAATACGTTGCAATATATATGCCACTTTGATTATAGTAAAAAACATGCACTTTATAGTAATAATTCAGAAGTAATAAGAATAAGTTTAGATAAAAATATTATTATTGAAACAACTGATAGTCATATTATTGATTATAATAGATTTGTTGAAGCAACGTTTCCAATCATAAAATTAAGAATTTACATTGATGATATTAAGGTAAAATTTTTAGTACTTAAAAGAAATATAAATTATGAATGGGAAATCGATGTTCAGAATAATATGTTTCCCATGTCTCATGGGGTTATTAACTTCATTAATAAATGGAGTGAAGTTCAGTTAAATAAGAAAAGAAAAATTGAAAAATTAAAAGAAGATGAAAAGAAACAAAAAGAACAAGAAAAATTAAATAGATTAATTGAAATCTATAAGGAATATGAAGAATATGAAAAATAAAGATTTTTATAAAAAAGAATTGGCTAAATTTAATACTCCATCGCCAGCACTGGTTAATGGTAAACTTGTAGAGTGTTTAGGTACTGATTGTATAACTTGTGATTTTTACCAAGGCGATAATGATTGTGGTGATAGATATGAAGAATGGTTAAATGCTAAAGTAAATGTTGATGAAAATGAAGAAGTAGAAAATGATGATACTGAAAATAAAAGATACGTTTTAACAGAAGGTTACATAATGCAATTATCACTAAAAGACTTTAATATTGAAGTATCGTTGCCTATGGCTAGGGCAATTAAAGATAGATTTTTAGAACTAATGGTACAACATGGTCATATGAGAAAAGAAGAGAATTAAAAAATAGATATAGAAAGAAGATGAATATATTATGTCAGTAATTAGTCCATGGTTATTTTATATAATTGATTTGTTAGATAAACTTCGTGAAGTGGCAATTATAGTATTTTGGATCATTGTAGTAACAATTCTTATAACTGGATTTATTGCATTATTAGAAGGTGAGTATTGGGAAGATAAGTTAAAGAAGGCTTTAAAATTATCGGTCATACCAATAGTTATTTCATCTGTAATGTATGTTACAATTCCATCAAAAGACGTGATGTACAAAATGTTAGTTTCTAAATATGTCACATATGAAAATATTGATAAAGCAACAAATACAATCAAAGATGGTGTTAATTATATTTTTGAAAAATTAGATGGCGGTAAAGACAAAGATAAATAAATATTTTTTCTATCTTACTAGCATGTAATAATATAGAATAGGAGTAATTATGAGTAAGAAATTAATTGAAGAATTATCATCAAATGGAATGGTAGTTGTATTTGATGTAGATGGTGTACTTGCACCATATGAATGGGGATTAAGAAAACATTGTATGTCTGATAAAGAATGGACATCAATTTTAGAATCAGGTGTAGATATGTATTCTCATGTCAAACCAATTAAGTGCATGCAAGATTTTATTAAAAATAAAAGAATTGAAGATGTTTATATATGCTCAAAATCAGAAAAAGCTGAATATGAATCTAAAAAGAATTTTTGTATTAGAGAATATGATCTTCCAGAAGATCATATTAAATTAGTTGAACATAAATCTGATAAAGTTTTATTTTTAGATGAATTAGTTGAACAACTAGATGTTTTACCAGATGATATTGCTATTGTTGAAGATACAGTAGAAACATTAAATAAAATTGCAAGTTCAAGAGATTATCGTACAGTTCATGTTTCTTCATTTTTTGAAGAAGGACAAATTAAAGTTAAACCAAAAAAGCTTAAAAAATATAGAGTTAAAAAGATAGACTTTATTTTTGATGTAGAAGACATGATTGTAGAAGGAGAAGAAGGTACTTATTGTGTCTATGTTGTTGCTGAAGATATTGTTAGATTAAATAAGAACATTATGTCAAGTGATGAAATTTATGATTGTTTGGCTGAAGGTGATGACTTTGTTTGGTGGTACGATAAAAAAAAATTAGAATTAATAGAAGATTAGGAGGAAATAGATAAAATGAAATATATTATTGATGAAGAAGAATTAATTGGTTTATTAGAAGATAGAGCTACATTAGATAGATTGGAATGTAATGGCGTAGATAACTGGGATGGTTATGATATGTATGATGATGATTATGAAGAAGTTGATTATGAAAAATACGTCAAAGAAAATTATGAAAAAGTAAAATAATTATAATTAAATTATTTCTTAAAATTATATAAAGAGGTGAAACAATGAAACGAAAGAAAATAGAAAAGATTTTTAAAAAATCAATTGAAGTTTATGGCAAAGAAGCACAGTCAAGACAAGCAATGGAAGAATGTGCTGAATTAGTTCAAGCAATTAATAAGTGTTTACGTTATCCAAATAAAGATGATTGTAAGGATAATTTAGTCGAAGAAATAGCTGATGTTGAGATCATGTTATTCCAATTAAAAGAAATGTTTTACATAAATGAAACTGAAGTTCATGAATGGAAAGAAAAGAAAGCTAAAAGAGAAAAAGAAAGACTTAAAAATGTAATAAATAAAGGTGATATTAATGATTAAAGTAGAAGAAATTGTAGACAAATACAAAGGTTATGAAATTGATGAAAAAGAGTTAGAAAAAGTCTTGGTTAAACCTAAACCTACAAGTATTTGGGATTTAAAAGATGGTGATTCATATTGTTATCTTGAGTCTGAAGGTACGATTACTCTCGGCTCTTGGTGCGAAAATACTGTAAGTAAACGTAAAAGGGCACATGGAAATGTCTTCTTAACTGGAAAAGAAGCTGAATTTGAAGTTCAAAGACGAAAGATTGAAGCTATCTTACTAAAATATGGTAGAAGAAAATTCAAATACAAAGATTATAATTTTTATATAATTTATGATCATGCGGAGTTATCAGTTGACATTTTAAATAATACATTCCTTCATCATTTAAATATGATTTATTTCGATACTAAAGAATTATGTCAACAAGCCGTTGAAGAAGCTGGAGAAGAAAATATTAAAAAATACATCTTTGGAGTAAAAGATTAATGATTGATTTTTTAATTAATGTATTAATTATTCTTGCACTTTTCGTTGTATTAGGATTTATATTTTTTTGTTTAATTTTTACGCAATATGAACAAGAAGAAAGACATGACAAGGAGAAAAAGGAATGGATCAATACGAAGAACAACAATGGTTAAAAGATATTGAAATGGCTAAATCTTATTATGATACATAAGTTTTTGAAGTCAGGAAGGCTATAAAAGTAGAAGAATTATTATTAAGAAATTATATTAAAACAATTAAAAGCTATACGACAAAATATGATTTGATTAAAGAAAATTTAGAAAAAGCCATAGAAGAATTAAGAGCAGAGTTTAAAAATAGTGAAAGAAGCTTTTGGTTTATTTTTGATTTAATTAAAGAAGATTTCTTTGATAATAAACCAATTGCCATTGATGAAATTATGCCTATTGGATATGAGAAATATGAATTTGATTTTAAAATTGAATACGGTAATAAAAAATACTTTCTTGTCATCCCAATAAAAATAGAATTAACTGTTGAGAACTTTGAATACAGTAATAAAGGTAGATTTTCATTCGGTACAATTACGGATGAATCATATTATAAAACATTATTTTCTAGTTATAGTGTGAAAGAAATGTCAAATTATATTAAAAATTATTTAGAAGAATTGGAGAAAGTGTAATTGGGTAAAATTATTGATTGCAAGACATTATCTCAAAAAATTAAAGATGATGTTAAAGAAAGAGTAGATAAATTAAAAGAAAAAGGAATTAATCCTAAATTGACTGTTTTAACAAATCCTGATGATGAACCATCAAAAGCATATGTCAGAAATAAAAAAAGGGTTTGTGAAGAAGTTGGAATTGAATTTGAAGAAATTTCATTTAATAAAGATACAGAATATAAAGAACTATTACAAGTAGCTAATTCAAACAATCCAGTTGTTGTACAACTACCAATTAATAAACAGATTGATAATGATGTAACATGGGAAGTTATTAATGACTACTATTGCCGTCCTGAACGTGATGTTGATGGTTTTGGCAAAGATGCTTTAGTCGCTCCAGCAACTGCCAAAGGTGTTATGAAAATTTTTGATTATATTAATTATGATCTTGAAGGCAAACATGTTTGTATCGTAGGTCGTGGTAAAACTTGTGCAAAACCGTTAGTACAAATGTTATTAGATAAAAATGCTACCGTAACCGTATGTCATAGCCATACACAAAATTTAGAAGAGGTCACTATAGAATGTGATGTGATTATTAGTTGCGTTGGTAAACCACACTTGATCACCAAAGAACATATTTGGTGGGGTTCTGTTGTAATCAATGTTGGTCTATCAGTTAATCCTGAAACTGGTAAATTAAATGGCGATGTTGATTTTGCTGCTTGCAAAGATAAGGCTGAATATATTACTAAAAATACTGGCGGTGTTGGTCTTTTAACAACTGCTTGTTTAGCCGAAAATGTAGTTGAATTGTATGAAAGAAGATTATAAACAATGGTAATAGAAATTATATATATTTGTATGTTTGTAATGTTTTATTTTTATTTCAAAAATTTAAATACATACGTCAATAGAAGAAAAGTATTAAAAGCTATGTTGACATACAATAGATACCATTGGAGAGATGGCGATACATTATCTGTTGATTCTGTTGAAACTTATACATCAACTTTATTAAGATTTTGGGATTGGGGATATAAAAATATCGTCGAAGAAGAAACATATTTTAAAATTAAAGGATTTATAAAATAATGAGTAAAATAGCAAAAGTAAAACCTCATACGATAGAAAACGGAGATGGCATAAGAGTCTCTATTTTCTTTAGTGGTTGTGAACACTACTGTAAAAATTGTTTTAATAGTGAATTATGGGACTTTAATATTGGCGAAACATTTAGTAGAGAATACTATGAAAATAAAATTAAACCGTTAATCAAAGATTACATTAATGGTATAAGCTTGATTGGCGGAGAGCCATTTCATCCTAAAAATTTTCTTGATACGTATAGATTAATACATCAATTTTTTCTTGATTTTCCTGGGAAAACAATTTGGGTTTATACAGGTTATGAATATGAATATCTGCACTCGTCGCAATATCTTTTAGAATTATGCGAGGCAACACAAAATCGTATACCAACAACATTTTTGTTACATTCTATATTTTATTACATCCACGTTCTTGTTGATGGTAAATTTATTGAAGAAAAGAAACAATTACGATTGGCTTATAGAGGATCAACAAACCAAAGAATTATTGATGTTCAAAAATCTTTAAGAGAAAATAAAGTAATTTTATATAAGGAGTAATTATGACAAACAATTATAGAAGAAATCATTGCTTAAATAAGTTGAAGAAAGGAATAATAAATGAAATTTACAGATTATAATGAAGTGCCATGTTATATCCCAGTTTGGGGATGTGGGTTTGAAACTAATTCAAAAAAATTAACTTCAAATAGAGATACAACCTTTATGTATCGCAAAGAACCTATGTTTGGTATTGTTGTACCAACTAGATATGAAGATGAAATTATTAGAGACTTAAATGAAAAAGTCAATGTTGGCAAAACATTAAAAGAAATAAACAATGATTATTATTGGGGTAAGACATTTATTCCATTTAAAAAAACATATAAAGGTAATGGCGAAAATTGGACAACTAAAGATTTAGCATTTAGTAAAAGTGTCGTTGTTTATGCAAGAGAATATGCAAGTACATATAATGAATGTATAGAAGTATACAATGATTTAATTGAACATGAAATTGATAAATGTAACGAAATCATTGAAAAATTAGAAAGTTATAAGATATTATTAGAAACCAGTGAAAAGTAGAGATTATTCTCTACTTTTTGTTTTTATGACACTGCTAAAGTACCTAGTTTTAGGACTTAAAAATGCCTAAAAATTTAAATAAAATCTAAATTTTATACATATTATTATTGACTAGTAAATATATATATTATACAATGAAAGCGTAGAAATCTACACATTTATTTATGTTGTTACGTAGTATGTAATAATATGTTAAAGGAGTTATATGAAAGAAAATTTAAGAAGTAAAAAAGAATTAATGAAAGATTTGCTACAAAAATATGAACAACAAGATGAATATAAAAAACAAGGTAAAAGTAAAGTTGAATGTAAGATTCTTGATTGTTATACACGTAAATTAGAATTGGAATTAAAAGGTGAATTATAATTCAAAGGAATCAAAGGAGGTGGTGATTATGGTGAAGAAAAAATATATGTTTATTGATATTTTATAAAAACAAATTAAGTGAGGATCAAATATTATGAAATATTTAACTAAAAAAATAGTGAGAAGATTAATTATTATAGATTTTCTTTTGTTATGTGTAGTGTCTGTATTGTTTATGAAAACGGCAATCTATAAATTAATCTTCGTTGGTATTATAACATTAGCATTGATGGTTGTGCTATTACTATTACAAATTAAAAATATTTTACCAGAAATATATGAATAAAGGAGAGTATTAAATGAGAGTTTTATTATTATTTAGAGGTTCACCAGCTTCAGGTAAATCAACATATATTCAAGAACATAATTTGAAACAATATAGCTTAAGTGCTGATGAAATTAGATTACAATTACAAGCTCCTGTATTGAACAATGAAGGTAATGAAATTATCCACGTTGAAAAAGAAAGAGAAGTATGGGGCTTATTATTTCAAATGTTAGAAAAGAGAATGAGTAGAGGTGACTTCACAGTTATTGATGCTACAAATTCTAAAACATCTGAAATGGCAAGATATAAAGAACTTGCCGATAAATATAGATATAGAATTTATATTATTGATATGACAGATGTTCCTATTGAAGAATGTAAAAAAAGAAATGCTTTAAGAGACGAATTTAAACGTGTTCCAGAATCAGCAATTGATAAAATGTATGCTAGATTTGAAACACAATCAATCCCTAGAGCAATTAAAAGATTAAAACCTGATGAACTGGATCAAATATTGTATAAACCTATTGATTTAAGTGAATATAAAAAAATTCATTTTTTATCTGATATTCATGGATGTAATACAGTATTACAAGAATATTTTAAAGATGGTTTAAAAGATGATGAATATTATATCTTTTTAGGTGATTACATTGATAGAGGAATTGAAAATGTTGAAGTATTAAAATTCCTATTATCTATCTATCAAAAACCAAATGTTATTTTGTTAGAAGGAAATCATGAATATTCATTAAGATCATTCGCTTCTAATATTGAAGATTTTACAAGATATTTTACTACACATACTTTACCAGCTTTAAACAAAGCAGTAGGTGAAGGTGAATTAAAGAAATCTGATTTAAGACAATTTTGTAGAAGATTAGCTCAAATTTGTTATTTTACTTATCATGATAAAACAGTTCTTTGTTGTCATGGTGGAGTAAGTGGGTTAAAACAAAATCCAATCTTTATTTCAACTGAACAATTCATCAGAGGTGTTGGCAAATATAAAGATTACTCTGCAATCGCTGAATCATTTATTAAAAATACACCTAATAATATTTATCAAATTAGCGGTCATAGAAATATTGAAGAATTACCAGTGCAAGTCAATGAAAGATGTTTCAATCTTGAAGGTGCTGTTGAAAAAGGTGGATATTTAAGAATTGTTACACTTGATGAAAATGGATTTGAAACTTACGAATTAAAAAATAACGTGTTTAGCATTAATGATTGCGCAGCCGATGAAAATTATGGTGAATCAACAAAAATAAGTTTAGATGAAGTATCAGTTGAACAAGCGGTTTCTTTATTAAGAAACAACATAAATATTCGAGAAAGACAACAAGGAAATATTTCATCGTTTAACTTTTCAAGAAATGCTTTTGAAAAAGGTATTTGGGATGAACAAACTGTTAAAGCAAGAGGATTATTCATCAATACAAATAAAAATAAAATTCAAGCCCGTGGATATGAAAAATTTTTTAATAACAACCAGGTTGAAGAAACAAAAATTATGAACTTAAAACATAAATTCAAATTTCCAGTTACAGCATATGTTAAGGAAAATGGTTTTTTAGGAATGATTTCATATAACAAAGATGAAGATAGATTGATGTTTAGTACAAAAGCTATTATTGATTCTTATGCTAATAAAGACGATACAATTAATGTATTTATCAATTTATTTAACGAAAGAATTAATAATGTACAAAAACAAAATATCTATAAATATTTAAAAGAAAATGATAAAACAATTCTTATTGAATGTGTAGATAATGAAAATGATCCACATATTATCAGTTATGATGATAAATATTTATTCCTTTTAGATATTGTTGATAACACATTAGAATTTAATCATGTCTCATATGAAGATTTATGTATTGCTGCTGAAAATTTTGGTTTTACTGTTAAAGAAAAAGCTTATGTATTTAACTCATGGGAAGAATTCTATCCTTGGTATTTAGAAATTAATGATGAAGATTATTTATATAAAGGTAGACATATCGAAGGATATGTAGTTGAAGATAGTGAAAAATTTATGGTCAAATTTAAACTTTACTACTATAAATACTGGAAGAATTTAAGAAATTTAACAGTTCCAATTATTAGACTTGGTTCAGCAAAAATTAAGAAAGATGGGATTGTTAGAGATAAAGAGGGGAGTCTATTAGACGCTCAAGCAAATTATTTCTACGGTTTCTTAAAAAGAGTAAGAACAGAATATTTAGAACCTGATACAAGTGGTAGAAAAAGTAAATACAAAATCAAAGATGATTTTAATTTCTTAAAATTGCGAGATAGGTTTTTTGAGGAAATAAAAAATGATAAATAATTTAAAAACGCCTAAAGAAATTGATGCTTATATTTATGCTGATATGCAAAATAAATGGGATTGGTTAAGAAATAATCATCTTGAATTAGATATCGTTTTCATGATTGCTAAAGGTTCAATGAATTATAACATGATGGTATTTACTGAAAATTATCAAAGTGATGTCGATGTGGAGGTTATTATCTGTCCTACGTTGGATCAAATTATTCGTGGTGATGATATGATTTCTACAACTTATGTAATGAAAGATAATTCTCATGTAACATTCCGTGATATTAGAATTTTTAAAAATTTATTATTTAAACAAAATTTAGCATTTTTAGAACTACTACATTCAAAGTATTTTTTAGTGGTTGGTGATAATGAAAAAGAATTACTAAAAGAATTACAAGATATGAGTGATGAAATTGATAAGATTGATCAAGTTCGTTTCTTTAAAGCATTAAAAGGTATGATGTTGGAAAAACAAAAAGCATTAACTCATCCTTATCCAAATCAAAAAAAAGAAATCGAAAAATATGGTTATGCAAGAAAACAATTTCATCATATAGAACGAATTTATTATATGATGTTGGAAATGGTTTGTGAAAATAAACCATATAAAGATGTATTAATATTACATGAAGCAACTAGAAATGATTTATTAGACTTCAAAATTAATCATTATGATAAAGATGGTATAATTTCATTAAGTGATTATATGTGTAATAAGGCTGATAAATATATCAATCTTCATTTAGAAAAAAATAGAGATAATTTCAAAGTAAATGAGATAACTAAATCAAAAGTTGAAAACATTATATACACTTATATTAAAATTAATATTTACACACAAATAATAAAAGAAATAAAAGGAGGATGTGATTAATGGCTTGTATGTTTAAACCAGGAGACAAAGTTATATACAAACGACTTTATGGCATGAATAGAGAATATTTAAAAGAAGGGAAAGTCTATACAGTTCTTACAATTGCTACAAACAATAAAATCATTACATTAAATAATGGGTATGCAGTTTGGGAAGATGAACTTGAATTGTGTAAACCACTAGACAATGGTGTAATACCTCACAAGGGATGTAAATTTGATAATAACGATTTTTACAGAGCTTTTACTAATAAAAGTGGGCAAATTACTTTCAATCAAGTAAAATTTAGTACCGTATGTATTTGCACTGTGGAAGATGATATTGGTGAAAAGAATATATTCTTTGCTACTTATAATGGTAAAAGAATTAAACAAGGTACAAAAGTAAAGTTTGTAAATGGACGAATTGGGGAAGTAAATTGTTCATTCAAAATCATGGATAAATATTTAAAGGAATTGGTTATGACATTAAGCCTATTTACAACCAATATCGTATATCCAATTCAAGAAATTGTTGAAATTTTACAAATTGTTGAGATTTTGGATTTCACAAAAGGAGAAATTAGATAAATGGATAAAACAATTAAAGTATTTATTAGTCAACCAATAGCAAATAGATCAGAGGAAGAAATTCTAAATGAACGTTTAGAAGTATTAAATAAGTTAAAAAAGGATTTAAAAACAGATAATATTGCAATTATCGATTCATATTTTGAAGAAGATGAACCAAAAAGTACAATCCATAAAGGTGTTTATCATTTAGGTAAATCGCTTGAATTATTGTCAACCGCTGATGTTGCATATTTTTGTAAAGGTTGGCAATACGCTAGAGGATGTTTGATTGAGAAGGAAGTATGTCAAGCGTATAACATTTTGACATATATTGATTTTTCCCGTCCCGTAAAGATAAGCTTAAGAAAATATTTTATGAGTAATGAAAAAAGAAGGAGAATTAAATGATCAAGATTAATGAAGTTTATTTTGGACGTATCCCTACTTTTAGAAACAATGAGGGTATTGTTGAAACAAAGAAAATAGATTTAGATGCCATTAGAGATTACGTGGAATGTAAGATTGAGAAGATGTTAGAAAATGTTAATTTAAAAACTTCATCTACTTATGACAAGTTACGAATTGAAGAAATGGATTTTGAAGATAGAGCTTTAGAAATCATTAGAATGTTCTATGAAGAATCACATGATGTTGAATATTATTTTGATGAATATTATGTATTCGTTTGTGATTGCGAAATTGATGAAAATAAATCGGTCGTAGCTTTAAAACTTAATCCTAAAAAAGAAATTCAATTTGATAGAACTTATGAGGAATGTTTGGTTTCTAAAAACTGTTTACCAAACACGAAATCAGCTCCTAATGATGGATTCATTGTTGACCTTGATGGTAAAACTATTTCAGTTTTAGAAAAGAAAGTTAAATACTTCGATGGTGATAAAGGATTTTTAATTGCTGATAGAATTTTTATGGGTTCATTAGAATTACAAAAATCACCAAAACAAGTTTTAGACACTTTATATAAAGTTGTAAATCAAGTTAATAAAGAATATGGAGTTTTCGATATTGAGACTAAACCAATTGTAGATAAAGTAATTTATGATAATGAAGATATTAATGGAATGAAAGTGTTCGATGTAGCTAGAAAAGTATTTGAAAATGACTCTCATTATGATGATGCTTTAGAATTACTAAATTTATTAGATGTGCATGAAGATGATACGATTCCTTACATTGACTTTAATAAATTAAGCAAGATTAAATTGAAATTAGACGATGATCAAACAATTGAAATGTCTATTGAAGATTATGTAAATAGAGACAATGGTACATTAGAAATTAAAGATGATAATTATGGTCATAAACAAGTTATCATCAACAACATTTTAGAAGTAAAAGTCAAGAAATAATTTTTTGACTTTTACTAGTATCTAATAATGTGTAAAGGAGATGTATTAATGGAAGAAGAATTAGAAGAAGCTGAAATTAAACAGACACATTATATTCCTAGCCAACACGCCTCTGAAAGATTTGTGGAACGTGCTTGGGGATATAAAAATCAAACAGATAAAACTAAATATGCAAATTTAAGAAGTACAGAAATTAGAGAATTTTTAAATAAGCTTTGTACATATGGTGAATGTATCTATAAAGGAAGAATTAAACAATATTCCGAGCAATTAGTTTATAAAAAAGACCAATGGGTTGTATTGGTTGATCCTAAAAATAATAAAATCATTACTTGTTATCCAATTGAATTTGGTGTAGGCGAAGATTATGACATTGAATATGTAAATCGTATGACAAAATTATTGAATGAAGCTGTTGAAAATAAGCAAAAGATTGAAGAAGAATCTGATACTTATAAGTTAGAGTTATTAGAAAAAATAGATGATATTAATTCAAAAATTACAGAATATAAAACTTTAATTAATCAATTGCAAGAAGAAAAGCAAGGTTATGAACAAGTAATTAAAGGTCATGAGTCAGGCGTCAAAGAAGCACAATTAAAGATTGAAAGTATTATTGAATCTATGACCCGTAAGAAGATTATGTAGGTGGTAAATATGAAAAATATTCAAGAAAAAAGAAAAATATTAAATGATTTGTTAAATTTATACGACCAATATGGTTTTGTAAAAAATGATACTGCTGGCAAGAAATCTATTTCAGCAATCATTAAAGGTAAAGAAGATACATTTATGACATTGGTAGAAGGAGAAAGAAATGATTAAAATTGAAAATGTGGTTTTAGCAAGTCCAGAACAAATGATGTTTATTATTGAGGGGATGAGGAATCCATTAAATAGTCACAATAGAATGGATAGTGGTCATGGATACTATATCCGTAGAAGTACTCTTGAACCTTGTAGTTGGCATAGAATTGAAAATCCAACAGAAGAAGATTTAAACGATGAATATGTAGAGTATACAGATGGTTCTTTTGAATTAGGTAAAAATGATTTATCACTTATGCAACGTTTATCAAGAGCTGGAACTGATCATAGAAAATATATGAGAATGATGCCAGTATATGCAAGAATTACCGCAGGACATACTTGGTGGGCTGAATTTGATACATACAAAGTAGGAACAGTTAGAAACAGTTGTAGTAAAATGCACAAGATTCATGTTATGGGATTTGAACAAGATAACTTTGACCATGAAGGGATTGACGAAGTAGGCGGACAAGCCTTAAAAACATTCAATAAAGTTAGAGAAACATTGGAATGGTTGGCTAAACAATTTAATGAAACAAAAGAAAAGAAGTATTGGAGGGCAATTATAGAATTATTACCAATGGGATTTCATTTAACCGCTAATGTTGAAATGAATTATGAAGTATTGGCTAATATGTATCATTCAAGAAGAGGACACAAAATGCTTGAATGGAGAGACTTTTGTAAATGGATTGAAACACTACCTTATAGCGAATTAATCACGGGATTATCTAAGGAGAATAACAACAATGTTGCCAACAATTAAAGTATATGAAATTGATTATGACTTTATTATTAAAAATTATTTAGACCCTAAATTATGGAATAAATCATGGACGGTATTTGTATATAGAGATTTTGTTTTTACATTAAAAATGACTCACATAACTGTAACAACCAATACTATTACATTTGAAGTAAAATTAAATAAACATTGGGAGTCGAGACATTTTGATTACAATATTGAAAATAGTAATATTAATTTCTTAAAGAAATCATTAAAAGGAACAATTAAAAGATTAATCGGTGATTATGAAAAAAGCGAAATTAGAAGTACTGAAGAATATAGTATATTAAACCAAGATTTACTAGAAGCAGAACATAAATTAGAAGAAATTGCTAATGAGTTTTTAGATAATGAAGGTGTTACCAATAAAGAAATTAGAGAAGTATATATTGAAAATTATGTTGATAACAATTCAGAACGTTGGGATAAATTAAGAGATTATATTGATTCATTAGAATGTGCGGTCTGCACTGATTTATATATGATTTTTGCTGAAGCCACCAATGATGAATCATTAAAAGATACTGTTCAACGTTATCTTGATGATGGTGAAACTGAAAGAATTCAAAGAGAATTAGAAGAATATTGTGAATATGTCGACAGTGATGAATGGTTAGAAAATGTTAAAGAAGAACTAGAAAATATTTAATTATGAATAAAACCCAAAGAATGTATGAAATAAGAGTAGATTTTAAATTTTCTACTTCTTATGACATATTTGCTAATAGTTTAGAAGAAGCAAAGAAGAAAATTGATGACCATTTATCATACGATAATATTGATGAAATAATTAAAGAATTAGGACATCCTGATGAGTATGAATTAATTGAAGTCGGTTCAATAGTTATGCACAACAATCATCTTGAAAAAATGAAACAAGATTTAACATATAAATGTGAATATTTTCAAAATATGCCAATTGATTATATAAATTCTTTTGAGAGAGAAAAAGAAAATAATGTATATTGTTCGCTGCCAAATAATAAAAAAGAGTTTATAAATAAGTTGTTAAAATATTACGATAATGATTCTTTATTAGATTATCTTACTGGTAGCCATATAAATTTTGAAAAACATAATTTATATAGATTAGAGACAAATAATAAAAATGAGAAATATTTTGTAGGATATTCAGAACAGGAATTAGTTGAAAAATATTTAACTAATCGAGCGTTTATTGAATGGTGTTTTAATGAGGGGACTTTAGAAATTAAAAAATATATGGAGAAACAAAATGAAACAAATTAAAATTAAAAAATTAAACGAAGAAGCAAAAATCCCAACTAGAGGGAGTGAATACGCAGCAGGCTATGATTTGTATTCGTGTGATGAATATGAAATTGCACCACATGAAACAGTAAAAGTTGGAACTGGTTTGTCTTTTGAATTACCTGAAAATACATTTGGAGCAATTTTTGCAAGAAGTGGATTAGCGACAAAAAGGGGGTTGAGACCATCTAACTGTGTTGGAGTATGCGATTGCGATTATAGAGGTGAATATATTGTTGCAATTCATAATGATACAGATGAGTTACAAACTATTGATAAACATGAAAGAATTGCTCAATTGGTTTTAATGCCATATTTTCCAATGGAATTTATTGAAAGTGTTGAATTATCTGAAACCGAAAGAGGTACTGGTGGTTTTGGATCAACTGGAGTTGAATAACATGAACAAGAAATTATTATCAATTGGATTATGTTTATTAACCGTATTTGGTTTAACTGGATGTTCTTCGACTAGCGATAAGTCAGAAGAATATAAAGATATAGGTCAATCTAGATTTTGTATTATTAAATCATATTATGATGGCTATGAAATGTATGATAAAGAAACTGGTGAAGTGTATTTTACATATCATAATAATAGCATTAGTTATTGTAACGGTGTTATTGATTTACATAAAATCTACAAAGGTTGGGATAAATAATGAAAAAGAAAGATAAATTTAAAGTAATTGCCTTTGGAATACTTATTGTATCGGCACTTGTTATAACTATTTTAACTCTTGCTTCTAAACAATCACAAGTAGAAGCCTATCCTGAATATAATCGCAATAGATTTGTAACAATTGAACAAGGTAGTTTAGATTTTCTAGATTATCGTATTGTTTATGACAAAAAGACAAAAGTCGAATATATGATCACTGACTATAACGATAGGTTATTAGGAGTAACCATTACACCTTTATATAATCAAGATGGAACTTTGTTAACATATAGGAAGAAATAATGAGATTATATAAAAAGCAACGAAGAGCAGTGTTTTCTAAACTCCCAATAGATAAGCCAGATGAAAAATGTATATATTCATCTTGGTTTGATGAAGATGAAATATTTGATGCGTTATCTAATAAAGAATTTAAAGGAATGTTCATAGTGTGTTTAGAAGATAGATATATTGAATATGCAAACTTAACAAAGGCGTCGTTATAATGACTAATCCTTGTATTTATGATGATTACGAATGTGATCCACGTTATTGTACTCACGCACATTGTTCATTTTCATCTGACTGTAGATTGAAATGTAATGAATGTGGTGAAATTATTAGTTCCCGTTATTATGAAATTAATAACAGAATTTATTGTGAAGATTGTATGAAGGAAAATTTTGAAAAAATATGGATTGAAGAGGAATGATTATATGAGTGAATTTGACAAATCATTTATTTCAAATTTTGAAATAAATGATCTAACAGAAGAAGAAATTAATAATTTAAGAATTCAAAGAAATGAAATTGATAAGATACTTAATAGTTATGAAGCAAATAAATCTGATTTACAAAGTGTAAAGAATGAGATTTATGTGGGTAAATATTTTAAAGAGCGATATGGTAATTATATCACTTATTATAAAATATTATCAGCAAATCCTTTTTATTATTTAAAATTCACCTTGTATGAAATCAATTCGATTCCCAACATTATTCATTATAAAGAAGATTATGATGAATTTGAATATTTCATGTTTGAAGATGATTTTTTCAATATTGAAAATGACGTAGAATTTTATTTTGATAATATAATTGAAATCACTGAAGAGGAATTTAATGCTGCTATGGATAGAAAATATCAAGAATTCAAACAAGAATTAAGTAATATTCCCAACAATATCGAAGAAGATGAGAAAGGACAGTAAAGCTAAAAGTACAGTTTTATAGGAGAAATTAATGGATTTAGAAAAAGAAACAGATAATTTAGTTAAAAAATTAAATAAAATTAAAGATAAACATGGTGTTGGTGTAACTCATGCTGTGGGATGTGAGTTTCGAGCAAAAAGTAAAGAAGAGTACGATAGAATCATAGAAGAATCTCGAAAGGCAATGGTAGAATATTATGAAAAAGAGAATAGCAAAAAAGAAAAGAAATAGAGAAATAAAAGATTTAGCACAAAAACAAAGACAAAAAGGCAATGTGACACACGTTGTTTGGGATAGTATTGAAGGAATTAATTTTTCTACAATGATATATTCAAATAATAAAAGAAGTGTACACGGAATTCCTAAAAATAACTTTAGAAGAATTTATAAAAATATTGCAAAAGTATCAATTAATTTTGTAGAAAGAAATAATAAAAAAGAAGCTTTGAATTTTATGAATAAAGATATTGAATTAAAAATTGATCATATGTTTTTAATTAATACCGAAGAAATGAAAAAGGAGATGATGATTAATGATTATTGTATTAGTGGGCGCTAGTGGTTCAGGTAAAAGTACTCTTGAAAAATTAATTTGCAAAGAATTTGATATGAACAAAATTATTTCAAGTACCACTAGACCAATGAGAAAAAATGAAGTAAATAATGTCGATTATCATTTTTATGATGAAGATACGTTTAATAAAAAACTATTGAATAATGAATTTATTGAAAGAGCTGTTTACAATAGCTGGTCATATGGATTAGAAAAAGATTCGTTAAAAGATAATTCAGTTGTTGTATTAACTCCTTCAGGATTAAGAAAATTAATTAAATATAATAAAACATTAGAAAATCCATTTGAAATTGTTAGTTTCTATATTAATGTAGACCAACGTTCAAGATTAATTAAATTATTACAACGTGGTGATGCTATTGTTGAATGTTACAGACGTTCTTTATCAGATGTTGGACAATTTGATGATGTTGAAGAAGAAACTGATTATGTAATTAAAAACTATGAATATAGATTTACACCAGAACAAATGTTAAAACATGTTGAAGCTGGGTTATCAGCTTATCATGAACATATTGTAGGTAAAATTTTAGGTGAATAAAAATAATTGATGTAATCATTCTTTGTACTATTGTTCTAATTGCATTATATATAAATGAAAGGAAACCAAAGATTTGAGAAATTTTACAATATATTTAGCTGGTGGCATGAGCGGTATTCCTATGGAAGAATATGTTAAAAGAAGAGATAAAATCAGGAACTTATTAACAACAAATAAACCTGATAACTTATCATTACATATTGTCGATCCTAGTAAATATTATAATTACGATTATAAACATCATGAAACCGAAAAAGAAATTCTACGTTGGGAATTAAATAAAGTTAGAAATAGTAATTTAATTATTGTTGATTTAACAGTTGAAAAATCCGTAGGCACTATTGTTGAACTAGCTATTGCTTATGAAAATAAAATTCCTATTGTTGGAGTAAATGCCGATAAAGAAAATATTCATCCTTGGTTGGAAGAAATTTGTGATAGAACGTTTAATAACATTGAAACTGGCATTGACTATGTAATCAGTTATTATTTATGGTAATTGAAAATAAAGAACAAGAAATGCCTATTTGGCATAAATATACATTAACAATCAAAGAAGCATCCATTTACACAAACATAGGGCAAAAGAAAATAAGAGAATTGATTAATGATCCACTCTGTACATTTGTATTAAGGATGAACGGCAAAGCTCTAATTAAAAGAAAAGATTTTGAAGAATGGATAAATGATAATGAATATATTTAATTAAAATTATATAAACCCTTCTATATTATGATATAATTCAAGTGATAGAAGGGTTTGTTGTTTTTTATAAGAAAGGAGAAGAAAATGGGGAAAGATTTAAAAGGCAACAGCCTTGGAAAAGGTTTTAGTCAAAGAAAGGACGGACGATATTATTATAGATATACGAACAGATTTGGTGAAAGAACAAAACCAATATATGATACAAGTCTAACTAGATTAAAAAGACGTGTTAAATTAGAAACTTCTAAAAATGATTTAAAATTAAATTCAAAAAATGAACAACCAACTTTAAATGAATTTTTCGATATGTGGTTGAATATTTATAAAAAGAATACTATTAAAGAAACTACGATGAAAAGCTATGAAAATGTTTATAATAGACATTTGTATGATACACAATTAGGCAAGAAACAACTTGATAAAATAACTGTATTAGATGTGAAGAAAACATACAACGAAATTATTGATGCGGATTATTCTCAATCTGAACTAGGGTATGTAAAATCAATAATTGATAGTATGTTTGATTTAGCAGTTGCTGAAAATTATGTTAATACAAATCAGTTCAAATTTCTAAAACCAGTATCTAATAAAAGAAAAAAGAAAGTAGAACCCTTAAGTAAAGAAGAGCAAGATATGTTTTTATCATATGCCAAAGGATCATACTATTATAACTTATTTATTTTTCTATTTAACACTGGTTTAAGGGCTGGTGAAGTTGCTGGAGTATTAATTGATGACATTGATTTAAAAAATAGAATATTACATGTTAAACATAATTTACAATATTCTAGTTCAGGCACATTTTCAAATGGTAAAAGATATATAGTTACAACTACAAAAGGTGAAGATGATAGAAATATACCTTTAAATGACGCAGCCATGAAAGCCATTGAGTTGCAACTTAAATTTTTAAATAATTTAAAAAATAATGAAGGATATATATTCAAGACTCGTCATAGATATGAAGAATTTAATGAATTTGGCAATTTACTATTTGTTGGCGCAAATGGTAAACCTATATCTCAAGCGAGTATTAACACAATTGCGTATGATATAGTTGATAAAATTAACTTTTTTGAAGAACCTAATTTCCACATGAATAGATTTAGTTTACACGTATTTAGACATACATTTGCGACAAGATGTCTTGAGCAAGGTATAGCATATGATGTCATTAGAGACTTACTAGGTCATGATGATATTAAGTTGACAATGAAAACATATGCAAAGACAAATCCGTTTAACAGTGACACCATTAAGAATCTCAATAAGATATGATAAAATTGGAACAAAATATTCATGAAATATTTTAGAAAAATTGGTACAATTTTGGAACACGAAAAAAATGGAACACTGGAAACCATTGATATATATAGGGTTTAGAGATAGTCATTACTCTGAAAGTTGTGAAAATCATTTCAATGAGTGTAAAACCTTTTTTATTAGAATTCATAATCCTTATAATCCTCCTTTTTATAAATTTGAGACAACATTCATCATAGGAATTATTATTGAAACATACACAACAATTACAAATGTAGCAACAAAACCATAAATCAATGGAACTATGATTTTTATAAATTTAGAAACAAATTGATTTAATTGCATAAATGTAAGTTGGATATAATTTTCTAAACTTTGGTTTTCATGACTATTTTGAATAATAGATATAAATTTTTTAAAATCATCTGAAAAGTAAGGAAAATCATTAACTGCTAAATTAAAATCATGACCATTTACAATTAAACGATAAAGTTCATAAACAATCATTTTAATATCACTATCAGTTATTTTATCATATAAAGTTTCAATAATGGATGTTGTATCATAGTGCTGTATGAGTAATTCATTATAATAAATTGCAAACTTTAACGAATAATACTTACAAATCAATTTTTTAATAAAATGTGTGTGATTAATCAAAAAATCTATCTGATTGAATTTTTGTTTTGCAATGCTTTGATAGATAAATATCATTAAAATAATATTTATTATAGTAATTAGTGTTAAAAAAATAGGAATTGCATGTAATAATACAAATAGACATTGAATAATAAATGATTTTTGAATATCAAAATCGTTAAATAAAATTTCAACCTGTGGTAATAAGTAAAAAACAGTAAAAATAGAAAAAACAAATAAGAAAATAAGCAATATAATTGGATATGCCAATTTTTTTAAAAAAATATTTTTATACTCATCTCTTTTTTTGCAAATTTCAATTGACTTTTTTAATGCAGTTTCTAATGTGAATTCATTTTTAAAAAATGAATAATATTCTTTAAATAGAGTAGGAAAGGGAAGCGTTATAAAAATTTCGTCAAGAGAAAGACCTTGATTTAAATAGTTCTTTATTTCCTTTACTTCTTTTTCATAGTTAAGCAAACTGCAAAAATCAAGCGTTTCTTGTAATGAATATCCTTGATTAAAGAAAAAAATAAGTAGATCAATAAAACTAAGTAATTTATTTTTCATTTAAAACACCTACATTTTTTAGTGTGCATGCAGCTTTTGAAAAATCATAGTAATCTATTTTCTTTCGATCAAAATATTTTAATAAATTTTTTTGATCAATGTATTCACTTAAAATAAATACTTCTTTTTTATCGTTAAAACGCATTTTTTGTGTCATGATACCAAGAAGAACGTCTTCTAAATCAAGAGATGAAATGTTTAAGTTTTCTAATCTTTTAATCGTATTTATACAATTACTTGCATGAATAGTTGTTAGTACAAGATGTCCAGTTAAAGCACATGTAAGTGCTAATTGAGCTGTCTTTTCATCACGTACTTCACCGACCATTATGACATCAGGGTCATGTCTTAATATTTGTTTTAACGATTCATGATAGCTGATACCTTTTCTGTCATCAATTTCAATTTGCAAACAATAATCTTTATTGATTTCAATAGGATCCTCTAGTGTAATAATATTTTTTTTATACATCTTATTAATTGTATCTAAAATAGCATATAATGTTGTAGATTTCCCAGAGCCAGTTGCACCACTTATTACAAATAATCCGCTATCCTTTTGGACAATCTGTTTTAAAAATTGATAAACATGAATATCTTTACTAATATTTTCTAATGATAATTTTTGATGATTATTTAGGATACGAATAACAATGGAATCCATATCTTTTCCAATAAGTGAGGAAATTCTTAAGTTATATTTTTTATTATTTAAAACATACACATAATGTCCTGTTTGAGGTTTACGGTAATAATTTAAATCAATTTTAGAAATGAAACGAATATAATTCATTAATTGAATAATATTTGTTTTTTCATAGGTTTCATAAGTAAGTAGTTCCCCACAAATCCTAAATTTAATCACTCCTTTCTCTGTACATTGTAAATGAATATCACTTACATTTTTTTTAATAGCTTGATAAATAATCTGTTCAAATAGTTCCTCCATAAAAATCCTCCTATTATTATATAGACAATTTATTCTTAAATTTCTTTTTTTTAAGTTGATTTTTTTCAAAAAATATAAATAGTAAGAATATCGATTGTAAAAACAAAAAAACTATTCCATTCATAATAATTTTTTGTTACAATCAACAAGGATATTATTAAAAAGGAGATTATTATGATTAACGTTAGTGATTTAAAACCAGGTGTTACTTTTCAAATGGATGGAAATTTATTTGTAGTATTAGATTATTCTCATAATAAAACTGCCAGAGCAGCAGCAAATGTTAAAGTTAAAATGAAAAACTTACGTACTGGATCTACTACTGAAATGACATTCGGTGGAAATGATAAAGTAAAAAGAGCACAAATCGATAAAAAAGAAATGCAATACTTGTATAATACAGGAGATGCATTTGTATTTATGGATGGAGAAACATATGAACAAATTGAAATTCCAGCTGAAAATTTAGAATGGGAAAAGAATTTCTTAAAAGAAAGTGATACAGCAACGATTAGAAGTTTTGAAGGTGAAGTATTAGGTGTACAATTACCTGATAAAGTTACTTTACAAATTACCGAAGCAGAACAAGCGGTTAAAGGAGATACAGCAACTGGAGCAACAAAAAATGCTGTTTTAGAAACTGGATTCCAAATCAAAGTCCCTTTATTTATTAATGAAGGAGAAATGGTCGTTATTTCAACTGCTGAAGGAAAATATTCAGGCAGAGCTTAGCACTAGGACAAAACCTAGTGTTTTTTCATATTCTAAAACGGGATTGCATATAGTAGGTAATGAGGGGATGTTCATGAATAAACAAGCTATAACATTTTTATCATTATTTACATTGATTCTTGTTTTATCAATTTATTATTTATTAGTACCACCAATTGATCAAGATGACACAGTCTCAAAAAAATCATTAAGCAGAATAGAAATTTTACAAAGTGAACTTAATAAAAATCATGAAAATAAAATTAATGACAATAATACGGTAATTGCCTCTTCAAAAGCATCTGAAAAAGAAATTTCAACAGCACTTACTTCTAATGAAAAAACAAAAGCAATTATAAAAAATGAAAAAGATATCTGTCAGTTATTAACTGATAAAGGGTATAAAGAATGTTTTTGTGAGATTGATGGTGGACACATGAAAGTAGTTGTAAAATTAAAAGATGCAACTTCGAAAGATGCTAATAAAATCATCAAGCTTATTCATAATAAATATAATGGATATATCATTGAAGTTAAATTTGTAGAAGACTAATGATACTTCTAACTTGAATAATCAATGATTTTTAGATAAAATAAGGTATAGAGATATAAAGGAGTAATTTTATGGAATACTATACAGTAGAAAAGAAAAATAATTTAGGTGAACAATATATTGAATTATCTGTTTTTCAAGCAATTACTAATCATGAAGTGAGTAAAATAAACGGGATTGATTTTGATGGTGGGAAAAATTCTGTAAATATTGAAATCAATGATCATAATCAAGTAATCATCGGTATTGACATTGTCATTGATTATGGGCTTAATGTTGGAAAAGTTGTTAGTGAAATTCAAAACGAAGTTGTAAATGCTATTGATAGATATATTGGCTTTAGAAATGTTAAAGTGAATGTTAATGTCAATAAAATTAAATTCTAGGGATTGTCTAGCAATTCCTTTTTTATTGTGTTTATTTATTTAATTTCGTAAGAAACTATGATAGAATATGAATATATTTTGGAAGGAAATGTGTATGGAAAAAGTAAGAAAAAAATTAATTAGAGAAAAAGCTGTTATTGCAGTTTACCAATATCTTTTAACAAATTCAACAGAAGAAGAAATTATGAATTATTTAAACGAATGTTATAAACCAAGAATGGATGAAAGAGAAATTGAACTTTGTAAAGAAATTGTTTTCAATACGATTGAACGTATTGATGAATATGTGCCTCTTATTGAAAAAAATTTGAAAAAATCATGGTCAATTGATCGTCTTTCTATGATGGAAAAAGCAATTCTTTATGTAGCTATTTATGAACGAAATGAAGTTTCTAAAGAAATTTCAATTAATCAAGCAGTTGAATTAGCAAAAAAATACTGTGATGAAGATGCTTATAAATTTATTAATGGAGTTTTAGGTGCCATTGGATAAAAAATATATAACAGTTTCTGCTTTAAATAACTATTTAAAGCGAAAAATAGATGTTGATATGCAATTACAGCATGTCTTCATCAAGGGTGAAATATCTAATTTTAAAAGAAATATGAGTTCTGGTCATTTGTATTTTACACTAAAAGATGGTAAATCACATATTAGTGCGATTATGTATAAAGGATTTGCTGAACAATTAAATTTTGATGTAAAAAATGGTGATTCAGTTTTAATAGAAGCAACTGTTTCTGTTTATGCAGTTACAGGATATAATCAATTAATAGTTAAAAATATTGAACCTGATGGACTAGGTTCATTATTTTTAAAATTTGAGAATTTGAAAAAATCATTACTACAAGAAGGTTTGTTTGATGAAAAATATAAAAAAAATATTCCTTCTTACCCTAGCAAAATTGCTGTTTTATCAGCATATCCTAGTGCTGCATTAATGGATGTAATGCGTACTTTAAAAAAACGTTTTCCTGTGTGTAGAGTTATCATTTTTCCTATACCTGTACAGGGGAAAGACGCATATTTTAAAATTATTTCAACTTTGAAATTCGTAGATGAACTTCACTTTAATACCATTATTTTGGCACGAGGTGGTGGCTCGTTAGAGAATTTATGGAATTTTAATGAAGAAGCATTAGCAAGAACAATTTTTGAATTAAAAACACCTATTATTTGTGGAATAGGGCATGAAACAGATTTTACAATATGTGATTATGTATGTGATTTAAGAGCGTTAACACCTACTTATGCAGCTATTGAAGCCACACCTAATATAGAAGATATGTATAAGCATTTATCAATGTTAGATGGTCTTTTAAAATCAAATATGAAGTATAAAATTGAAACATTGAATACAAGAATAAATCGCTTAACACACTTTTATTTATTTAAAAATCCCGAAAAACTATATGGTGATCACTTACAATATGTTTCTTATTTACAAGATAAAATTTCTAATTTCATGGAAAAACGTTTAAATAATAATATGGTTATTTATACAAAACTTAATTTACAATTACAATCTCAAAATAAAGTATTTGTAAGTCATTATCAACAAAAGATTCAAACATGTGAAAATTTATTAAAAATAAATTTTCATAACAAACTTAAAGCCAATCGAAATAACTTAAGTATGTTGATTTCTAAATTAAATGCATTAAGTCCTTTACAAACGTTAGAAAGGGGCTATGCTTTAGTAAAAAAAGAAAATCAATATGTTTCAAGTATAGATGATTTAAATAATGAAGATAATGTTTCTATCTATTTAAAAGACGGTTACGTTAAAGCAACGATTTATAAGGAGTAATGTATATGAAAAAAATGACATTCGAACAGGCAATAAAACGATTAGAAGAAATTGTCGATTTATTAGAAAATAACGAAACATCTTTAGATGATAGTGTTGAACTTTTTCAAGAAGGCGTACAGCTTTCTCAATATTGTTCAAAAAAATTAGGAAATGTAGAAAATAAGGTTTCTAAAATACTTATTGATGGTCAATTAGAAGATTTTGATGTAGAGGTAGAAAATAATGAATAATGTTATAAATGAAATTAATCAAAGACTTGAAAATATTTTATCTCAATATCCTGATAGTAAGGTTAAGGAAGCTATGTATTATTCTTTAAAAGCAGGGGGAAAGCGAATTAGACCATTAATTGTTTTACAAGTGATTAGAGCATATGGTCTTGATTATAGAAAGTATATTGATATTGCTTGTGCATTAGAAATGATACACACTTATTCATTGATCCATGATGATTTACCTGGAATGGACAATGATGATTTAAGACGTGGAAAACCAACATGTCATAAACAATTTGGTGAAGCAACAGCAATTTTAGCAGGAGATGGTCTTCTTAATGAAGCAGTAAACATCATTTTACAAACCAATCTAGATGATTCATTAAAACTTTCACTTGTTTCTTGTTTATATACATCAAGTGGTATAAATGGGATGATTTTAGGACAAGAATATGACATTGAAAATGAAGATAAAAAGCTTTCAAAAGAAACATTAGATAAAATTCACCATTATAAAACAGGAAAATTATTATCTTGTGCCTTTCAAATGGGGGCTTTAATTGCCTCACCAAACGATTTAGAAATTTTAAAACAAATAGGTTATAAAATTGGCTTAGCATTTCAAATTCAAGACGATATTTTAGATGTGACATCTGATGCCAAAACATTGGGTAAAAATACAGGAAGTGACGAAGCAAATCATAAAGAAACTTATGTTACACTTTTAGGAATTGAAAATTCTCAAAAAGAAGTTGATTTGCTATTTAATGAAGCTCAGCAACTTGTGTATTCTTTAACACTAAATCATGGATTGATTTTGGAAATTATTGAAAAATTATGGAAAAGAGTGAGATAAATGGATTTAACAAAAATTAAAGGTCCTTCTTTTTTAAAAGAATTAACAGAAAAGGAATTGAATGACTTAGCAAAGGATATTCGCCAATTTATTATTGAATCTGTTTCTCAAACAGGTGGACATTTATCAAGTAATTTAGGAATTGTTGAATTAACTATTGCTTTGCATTATGTGTTTAACTCACCTGAAGATAAAATATTTTTTGATGTAGGACATCAATGTTATGTTCATAAAATTTTAACAGGACGTGCAAAAGATTTTACACATTTAAGAAAATTCAATGGTTTATCAGGCTTTCAAAAACGTTGTGAAAGTAAACATGATGTTTGGGAGGCTGGTCATTCTTCTACAGCTCTTTCGGCAGCTGTAGCAATGGCAATTGCAAGAGACTTAAATAAAGAAAGTTTTAGCGTTGTTCCTGTAGTAGGCGATGGAGCTATTGTAGGCGGCGAATCTTTAGAAGCTTTAAATCATCTTGGTTCAATTAATAATAAAGTAATTTTAATTTTAAATGATAATCAAATGTCAATCTCTAAAAGCATTGGTGGTATGAACAACTTTCTAAATAATGTGCGTATGTCTAATACATATAATAAAATGAAAGATGACTATCGTTCGATTTTACAACATGGGAAATTAGGAGAAGGTGTTTATAAAGCTACAAAATATATTAAAGACTTTGTAAAAAGAGGTTTTATAAATGATACTATTTTTGAAGACTTTGGTATTGATTATTTAGGTCCGGTGGATGGACATAATATTGTTGAATTGATAAGAGTATTGCAACTTGCACAAAAGAATAAAAAGAGTGTCGTTGTACATGTTGTTACTGAAAAAGGAAAAGGTTATTCATTTGCTGAAAATGATCAAGAAGGTAAATGGCATGGAACTCCACCATTTAATGTAAAAAGTGGCCGTGTGCTTTCTTCTGGAAATCCTTCAAAAAAATCATGGTCGGAAATTATATCTGATCAGGTTTTACAATGGATGAAAATTGATAAGGATATTGTTTCAATTACTCCTGCAATGATTAAAGGATCTGCAATGAATAATTTATTTAAAGTATTCCCAGAAAGATGTTTTGATGTAGGAATTGCTGAAGAGCATGCTCTTACTTTTACAGCAGGTTTATCTATTTCTCAAAAAAAACCTTTTATTTCTGTCTACTCTTCTTTTTTACAAAGAGCTTATGATCAAATTAATCATGATATTGCTAGAATGGATTTACCATGTCTTTGCAGTATTGATCGTGCAGGTATTGTAGGAGAAGATGGCCCAACGCATCATGGGGTATTTGATGTAAGTATTTTATCACCTATTCCTAACATCGTTCTTTTTGCTCCTAAAGATGCTAGAGAACTTCGTCAATTTGTAAATACAGCATTTCATAATTTTAATAAACCTTATTTTATTAGAATACCTAGAGGAAGTATTGATGATATAAAAGTTGATTATAATAATCAATTAGAATTAGGTACCTGGACTATTGAATCTTGTAAAGATGACTATAAAATGACTTTAATTTGTTATGGTGATAATGTTGAAAAGATAAAAACAATAATCAAAAGTAAACATTTAAATATTAGAATTATAAATGCGAGATTTATTAAGCCTATAGATGAAGATATGGTACATAAAATATTTACTGAAAATAATAAACCGATTCTTGTATATGAAACTATTTTAAAAACAGGATCATTAGGTTCGATATTATTGACTTATTGTAATGAAAAACATATTTTAAGAACTTTTGAACATATTGCACTTGCAGATCATTATTCAAAGCAAGGATCTGTACAAGAAATATATGATGATGAAAAAATTGATTTAGATACTGTTATAAATAAATGTGAGGAATTAATGAATGGAAAAAAAGAGAATTGATGTATTACTAGTAGAACAAGGATTCTTTGACTCGCGTGAAAAAGCAAAACGTGCTATTATGGCTGGAATAGTTCATAATGATCATGAAATTATTGATAAACCTGGTACAAAAGTCCCTGTAGATATGGAGCTTTTTGTAAAGGGAACGGTTATGCCCTATGTTTCTAGAGGCGGTTTAAAATTAGAAAAAGCACTAAAAATATTTGATATTTCAATGCAAAATCGTGTTATGGTTGATATTGGTTCTTCAACAGGAGGATTTACAGATTGTGCTCTTCAAAATGGTGCACAATGTGTTTATGCTGTAGATGTAGGTACGAATCAACTTGTTTGGAAATTAAGAAATGATCCACGAGTTATTGTTAAAGAAAAAACGAATTTTAGATATGCTACCCGTGATTTGTTTGAAAATGGGATACCTAATATTGCAACGATTGATGTTTCTTTTATTTCTTTGAAACATATTTTTATCCCTCTTAAAGATATATTAAATGAAAATGATGATATTGTAGCGTTGATCAAGCCTCAATTTGAAGCAGGAAAAGATGAAGTTGGGAAAAAGGGAATTGTAAAAGACCCTAAAACACATTTAAAGGTTATCGAAAATGTCATTACGTATGCAAATGAATGTCATTTGAGCTTACAAGCATTGTCTTTTTCCCCAATTACCGGTGGAGAAGGTAATATTGAGTTTTTAGCTCATTTTAAAGTTGGTGGAGTAAATAATCCTATTGATATTGAAAATGTTGTAAATGAAGCACATATTTGTTTTAAAGGGTAAAGGATGGGTGATACTATGATAGAAAGTTTATATATAGAAAATTTTGCAATCATTGATCAAGTTCAAATAGACTTTCAATCAGGAATGACAGTGTTAACTGGAGAAACAGGTGCAGGGAAATCAATTATCATTGATGCTATTGGTCAATTGATAGGTCAACGTAGTCAACCATCATTTGTAAAAAATGGGGCTGATTATGCATTTATTGAAGGTGTTTTTTCTTCTAATAAAGAAATAGATAAAATTTTATTGGATAATAATTTTCCCATTGATGAGCATCTTGTTATTTCAAAAAAAATTAATCACGATGGTAAATCAGCAATCAAAATTAATTATCGTAATTCTAGTCAATTATTATTAAAAAAAATAATGTCACAAATTGTAGACATACATTCTCAATTTGAAACACATCAATTATTTAATGAATCCTATCATTTAAAGCTATTAGATAATTTTATTGGAAATGAATTAATTGATTTAAAAAAAGAATATCTTACTCTTTATCAAACGTATAAAAATCTAAATCAAAAATACCTTTCTTTAACAAAGGAAGAATTAACTGATGAACAATTAGATTTTTATTTAGCTCAATTAGAAGAAATAGAAGAATTAGATTTAGAAAATTTTGATGAAGAAGAGTTTTTAAAAGAGAGAAATAATCTATTAAATTATGAAAAAAATTCTCAACATATTAAAAACTATAAAGCATTAATGGATTCTTCAAAAGGAATAATGGATCTCTTCAAACAAAGTTTAAACGAACTTTCATATCTCGAAATTGATGATATTAAGCACAATTATGATCAACTATATGATCTTTATTATACAGTAGATGGTATAAATCAAGATATTTATGATCAATTTTCTCAATCATACTTTAGTGAAGAACGTTATAATGAAGTGCAAGATACCTTTTTCAAATTAAACAAGCTTAAACGTAAATATGGCCAAACAATTGATGCTATTATTGATTTTAAAAATAGTTTAATAGAAAAAATAAAATTATTCAAAAATAGAGATCAAATGATTGAAAATATCAATTTAAAACTTAAAGAAACAGAGAATCAATTAATTTACTATGCTAAAAAAATTTCTATTTTAAGAAAAAATAAAGCATTAGAATTAGAAAAAGAAGTAAAATATATTTTAAATCAAATGTATCTTCAACAAGTTCAATTTAAATTTGATTTTCAAATTAATGATTTTAATGATAACGGAATAGATAATGTTAAAATTGTTGTTTCAACAAATAGTGGTCAACCACTTCAACCACTTCAAAAAATTGCTTCGGGTGGAGAATTATCACGTATTATGCTAGCAATTAAAGCTGTTTCACAAAATTCAAAAGATGGCGGTACAATCATCTTTGATGAAGCAGATACAGGAGTCAGCGGTAAAGTTGCTGAAAGCATTGGGCACGTTATGAAAAAAATCTCAAAAAAACAACAAGTTATTTGTATTACACATTTAGCTCAAGTCGCATGTTTTGCTAATAACCATTTGTTTATTGAAAAAGAGCAAATGGATAATACAAGTAAAGTACATGTAAGATTGCTTAATGAAAAAGAAAGTGTTTATGAATTGGCCAAAATGATTTCTGGTAAAGAAATTACACAACAATCTATAGACCATGCAAAAAAATTGAAAGAAATAAGTGTATAAAATTAGAGCATAGATACCAAAATATGTTGTAGCAAAAAAAGCTACAGGAGGTATCTATGCTTTTTAAAAAGCTTAAAATATCCTTCTATACCTGTTGTCTATCTATTATATTAATGATAGTACCTATTAATGCAATTGATGTTTTAATTGGAGGAGAATCTGTTGGAATAATATTAAATTATGATGGTGTTTGCATTACTGGTTTCTATAAAATAAAAGTTGACAATGAAATTATTGATCCATCTAATTATTTTGAAATTAATGATATTATTACCAGTGTTGATAAGAAAAATGTTAAAACAATTGATGATTTAACAAATATTATAAAAAATTGCAATACAAGTAATTTAGAATTCACAATAAAAAGGGCATCGAATATTTATCATAAAACTATGAAAATTTATAAAAATAATGCTGAATTTAGTACAGGGTTATATGTAAAAGATTGTGCTAAAGGAATAGGAACTGTTACCTATTATCAATTAAATACAGGAAAATTTGCTTGTTTAGGGCACAATATGGTTGATGATGATCTTGATATAAGTGATGGTTCACTGTATTCTGCTTCCATAAAAGGTATAAAGAAAACCGAGTCATACAATATAGGTCAAAAAATTGGTAATATTGATAATCAATCTATAGGTGAGATAGAAAAAAATAATAATTTTGGCGTTTATGGGAAAATTAATAATCTTCCAAATAAAAATGTTTATAAAACTGCTACCATAGATGAAGTTAAATTAGGAGATGCCTATTTTCTTACGGTTTTAAATGAAAATAATGTAGAAAAATGTAAGATAAAAATTACTAATCTATTAAAACAAGATAAACCTATGGAAAAAGGAATAAAATTTATTGTTACAGATCAAAAAATCATAGAACAATGTCATGGTATTATTCAAGGTATGAGTGGTTCTCCGATCATTCAAAATAACAAATTAATAGGTTGTGTTACACATGCAAGTAAATCAGAAATATTGGAAGGGTATGGCATGTATATACAATGGATGATAGATAATGAATAAAAGCCATGTTTTTGACATGGCTTTTATAAAAAAATAATACTAATTTTATCTTATTTTTAACAAAACATGTAATAATTTTTATTTCTTATTTTTCTAAAATTCGACAAATAAAAAAAAATATTCAAGAAAAATGTAGATATATTTTTAAAAATGCTAAATATTAGTTATTAAATTTATAAATTTATGTTATTTTTTATCTAAAATCTAAACATAAATTAGAATACTTTATATAATATGGTTGTTGGTAGTGGATGGGAGGTAATTATGGAAAAAAAGAAAATCTTTATTATTGTGGAAAATCATGAACTGTTAGAAGGTATAGCACAACAATTTGAAAAATTTTCCAATTATCAAATTGTAGGTACTGCTAATAGTGCAGGCGATGCAATTACTTTTTTTAAAACAAACAATTGTGATTTATTAGTTATTGATCTGATGCTCACTGATATTGATGGTGTCGGAGTATTAGAGAAAGTGAATGAAGTCAACAAAAATGCTTATCAAAAAGTTGTATGTATTACAAGTTTTACTAGTCCATTGATAAGTAATGCACTAGAAAAATTAAATGTAAGCTATTGTTTTAAAATTCCTTTTGATTTTAATTATTTTATGGATGTTATTAAACGTGTTTTTTCAGATGAGATAAAAATCAATGAGACTCATGTTAATGAAACTGAAAAAATTCAAAAAGTTAAAATCGAAAATGAAATCACAGAAATTTTACATGAAGTGGGTATTCCTGCTCATATAAAAGGATATATGTATTTAAGAACAGCAATTATGAAAACATATGATAATATTGATATTTTAGGTCAAGTAACGAAAGTACTATATCCAGAAATTGCAAGAAATTATAATACAACTTCTTCAAGAGTAGAAAGAGCTATCCGACATGCAATCGAAGTTGCATGGAATAGAGGAAATACTGAGGCCATTGATGATATCTTTGGATACACAGTATCTGCTTCCAAATCTAAACCAACAAATTCTGAATTTATTGCAATGATTGCCGATAAATTGAGATTAGCACATAAAACAGCATTAGCAAATAAAGGGCACTATTTATAATTAAAATATGTTACAATGTTGCTAAGGGAGTGAGCTGCTATATGCAAATTATATTTCATATAGATTTAAATGCATTTTATGCAAGTGCTGAAATGGCAAATGATTCTTCTTTGGAAGGAAAACCTTTAGTAATATCTGGAAATAATAGGCGTGCGATTGTTTCTACTGCTTCATATGAAGCAAGAAAATATGGAATCCATTCTGCAATGCCATTATTTCAAGCTAAACAATTATGTAAAAATTTAATCATAAAACCCGTAAATTTTGATTTATATAGACGTTTATCAAGTCAATTTTTTGAATTGATTTCAACATATAGTCCTTTGTTAGAAATAGCAAGTATTGATGAATGTTATGTTGATTTTTCTAATTACATTATCGAACATAATATTCATCCTTACAAACTTGCAAAAATCATTCAAAATGATGTTTTAAATACATTAAAATTAAAATGTTCTATTGGAATTGCTCCTAATAAATTTATGGCTAAAATGGCTAGTGATATGAAAAAACCAATGGGTATTACCATTTTAAATAAATCTAATTATAAACAATTACTTTGGCCCCTTGATGTTTCTGAAATGTTTGGAATCGGTAAAAAAACTGCACCTAAACTCAAAGAAATGGGTATTTTAACTATTGGAGATGTAGCTAATTATGATAACTATAATAAATTACGTCAGATTATTGGGAAAAATGCACTTCTATTATATAGAAAAGCCAATGGAATAGATATTTCTAAAGTTAATACTGAAAAAAACGAATTAAAATCTGTAGGTAATTCAACAACCTTACAATACGATACAAATGATATAGAGACTATTTATGAAACTTTACGTATATTATGTTCTAAAGTTTCATTTAGAGCAAAAAAAAGAAATTTGATTGGCAATTCGATCAGTATTACGATTAAGTATTCTCGATTTGAGTCAGTTACTCGACAAACTCCTTTAATTGATTATATCAATGAATATGAGATAATACTTTCTACTGCAAAATACTTATTTGATAAAAATTATAGTGGAAAACCTCTTAGACTTATTGGAGTTTCGTTAAATAATGTTATCAATCGAAGCAGTTATAAAAAACAAGTAAGTCTATTTGACAAAAATATTGAGAAAAATAAAATAAAAACAACAGAGGCTGTAATCAATAAAATTAATAGTGAGAATAAATATCATTTGACAACGGCTTCTGCTTTATTAAATAAATCAAAAAATAAGTACAGAAAAGAATAATCATAAAAAAAAGAAGACATCATATCCTATGCTATAGGAGGAGATATGATGTCTTTTTTTATTCAAAAGAAAAATATGTATTTGCATCAATATTTATTCTTAAATTTTCTTTATTCAACAATTATTTCAATTATATTTTTTTCATTAAATAAATATTCTCTTTATAAAATTTCGGTTGATCTCATATTCTTTAAAACACATCAACTAAATTCGTATCTATTATGTACGTTTTTGTACATAATAATCATCATGGTTTCAGCAACAAGTTTTATTGGTGCTCCCGTTATATCAATTGGAATCATTTATAGAATTTTATGTATTATTTCTTTTATTTTTAAATATTATCAATCACTTCTTTCGTTTCATAATATTTTTATTATTGTATTACCTCAAATGATTATTGAAATTTTAATTACGTATGTGATGTCTTTTATGTCAACTTATCTTTCTATACAAAGTTTCAAATTAACTTTCATACAAAAAGATAACTTCAGTTTAAAATATTTATTTAATTATATTTTAAATTACTTAATTATTATATGTTTTTTAATATTCATATCTGCACTGTTAAAAATTTACCTTATATAAAATTGTTCTTCAATAATCATTCGTGATATAATAAATATGGTGGTAATATGAACATATATGATGCACTTAACGAATATAAACAATATTTATTAATAGAAAAAAAGGTATCAGATAATACATTAAAAAATTATATGCGAGATCTTGAACATTTTATAAACTATATTCAAAAACAAAATCAAGTTGTTTTAATCAATCAAATTGATAAAGATATAATCAGAAAATATTTACAACAATTTACATCTTTAGCAGCATCTTCTTTATCACGAAAAATGGTTTCACTACGCTCATTTTATAAATTTTTGATGAAAGAAGAAATTGTTGAAAAAAATCTTATGGAGACTTTTGATTTACCAAAAAATACGAAAAGACTTCCACAGGTTTTAAATGTGGAAGAAATAAAAACATTACTTGATAGTATTGAAATGGATAATTTTAAAAATGCTAGAACGAGAGCTATGCTAGAGCTATTATATGCGACAGGTATAAGAGTTTCTGAATTGTGTAATTTAAAATTATCACAACTTAATTTAAAAATGAAATATTTAAATGTAATTGGAAAAGGGGATAAAGAAAGGCTTTTGCCTTTAAATGACTATGTATGTAAAATTTTATCATGTTATATTTATGATTTTAGATATCCTAAATTAGATTTTAAAGATAATGATTACTTGTTTTTTAATAATCATTTAAATAAAATATCTAGTGAGTATTTTTATAAAATCCTAAAAGAAGCATGTATAAATACAAATATCAAAAAGAAAGTGTCGCCTCATACTATTCGACATACATTTGCAACTCACTTGTATGAAAATGGTGCTGATTTACGTTCTATTCAAGAATTACTAGGGCATAGTGATATTTCAACAACCACTATTTATACTCATGTTTCAAATAATAAAATTATTGATGATTATAATAAATATCATTTAAGAGCAAAAATAAAAAAAGGAGATAGTATTCATGAAATTTAATAGAATTTTTCTCATTGTTTGTGATTCAATGGGAATTGGAAATGCAAAAGACGCAAAAAAATATAATGATTTTGGAGCAAATACCGTTGGTCATATTTGTTCAATATGTGATGGTTTAAATATACCAACATTGCAAAATTTAGGATTTGGTAATTTAGGTGATTTTAAAGGTGTTACCAAAACACAAAATCCACAAGCTTATATTTTAAAATTAAATGAAGCATCGAATGGTAAGGATACAATGACTGGACATTGGGAAATGATGGGGCTTAAAACAGAAAAACCTTTTATTACATTTACAGATACCGGTTTTCCTAAAGAATTTATTGACCTATTTGAGAAAAAAACTGGTAGAAAATGTGTAGGAAATATTGCATGTAGTGGTACAAAAATTCTAGATATGTATGGAGAACATCAAATCAAAACGGGGGATTGGATAGTCTATACTTCTGCCGATTCTGTTTTTCAAATTGCTGCAAATGAAGATATTATCCCATTAGAAGAATTATATCATGCATGTCAAATTGCTAGAGAAATAGCTATGGATGATAAATGGAAGGTTGGTAGAGTTATCGCTAGACCATATATAGGAACAAAAAAAGGACATTTTACTCGTACATCTAATAGACATGATTATGCATTAGCCCCATTTTCTAAAACTGCGCTTGATTCTTTAAAAGATGCGGGATTAGATGTTATAGGTGTAGGGAAAATACCAGATATATTTGTTGATCAAGGGATTACAAGAAAAATTAAAACAGTAAGTAATGAAGATGGTATGAATAAAACTATTGAATTAGCAAGTGACAATTTTAATGGTTTAGCGTTTATTAACTTAGTTGATTTCGATGCGGTCTATGGGCATAGAAGAAACGCTGCTGGTTATGGAAAAGCAATTGAAGAATTCGATGTACAATTAGGAGAATTAATAAACGAATTAAAAAATGATGATTTATTAATGGTTACTGCTGATCATGGAAATGATCCAACATATAGAGGAACAGATCATACACGTGAACAAGTACCACTTATAATTTATTCAAAACAATTTAATGAAATGAAAGTATTAAATGATAGTAATTCTTTTGGAATTATCGGTTCTACAATTTGCGATAACTTCAATGTTAAATATAACGGTATAGGTTCATCTATATTAGAATTATTAAAATAGGGATAGAAAAATGGAAAATAGAAAAATCCTTCTTTATTCATTATTTGCGGATTTATTAGGAGTTTTATTATTTATATTTGCAATTCAAATGCACAGTAATATTATTTTATATTCATTTTATCTTATATCTATATTATTATTTATCGTTTCATTTCTAGCTTTATATAAAAATCTTAAAAGTAATAATAAACCTATATTCATATTTGTTATGTTTATTTCCGTAATACTTATCATGTTATGCACATATTTTATTATTATATAATACAAGTATATAAATAGTTAAAATAATAAAAAACTATTTATATATTATAAAAGTTATATAATATACATTATGCGAAGTACTGTGTATATAAAAATAACTCTTTAGGTGGCTAAATGCCACCTTATTTTATAGCTTATTTTTACATTAATTATAGCCTTAATTCTTCCCATACCAAATTACCTAATATTTTTTTGGCTATTCATAACTTCTGTTTCGATGCCTCCTGGGAAAATAGTTAAAATTTAAAAGGAAAATAAATGCAAGATGCAAATTATTTTCCTTCTATAAATAATAGATCTTAAAAATTATAAAAGTCTTTTTATTAAAATTTATTCATCCATTAGTTTTTTAGCATAATTGTATACTTTTTCACCATTCATCATTCCATAATCTTTCATATCAATAACATCTACTGGAAGTCCTGGATTGACTTTGGCAGCTTCTTCTTTAATTTTTCCTAAATTGAATCTAACTTGTGGGCCAAGCAAAACACAATCCACAGTTGAAAGTCTGTTAATTCCATCAGACATTGGAAGAGCAAAGATTTCTACTTCATCTCCTGCTTTTTCTGCTGCTTGTTCCATTTTTGTTACTAATAAACTTGTCGACATTCCAGCCGAACAAACTAACATGATTTTTTTCATTTGAAATTCTCCTTTATCTTTTATCTACTATAATAAGTTTATATTTTTTAAGCAATTTAATCTACTTGAAATCAAATTTTGTAATTTGATTTCAAATATTATCATTTATAACAAAAAACTATTAAATTTATTTTCATAAATAACTTACCCTGTTCGATTTCATACAAAATAATTTGTAAATTAACAACTTCAATTCGTGCATTTTAATCTTATACTAAATGATTTCTATTTTTAACATCTAGAATGCTAAGCAGTAAAACAACAAGTATTATAGTAATATAAAAAATTATTTCAACGAGTGCAAATATATTTTATTTATTTGTATATAATGTTGTTAAAATAAAAAGCAATATTAAAAATAAATATTGCTCTTTTAGGATATCTTTAATTTTAAGATGATTCTACTACCAACATTTAAAGGATACAGTAAAAATTGAAATATTTCAATAAATATGATCAATAATTGTTGAATAATATCAAAATAAATTATTTTTCAAATTTATTTGCTTTATCAAATGAATCATATAGATTAGTTACATAATTTCCATTAAAGCACGACATACATAACCCACATGTATGTTCTTTTGAAAAATGAATAGATTTTTTTAATCCTTCTTCACTAATAAACGCAAGGCTATCCGCTTCAATATATTTACATAATTCTTCAACATTCATTTTATTAGAAATTAATTCTTCTATTGTAGATGTATCTACACCATAAAAACATGGAAATTTAATAGCTGGAGAAGCAATTCTAACATGTACTTCTGTTGCACCAGCATCTTTTAAATGTCTTACGATTCTTTTCGAAGTTGTTCCTCGTACAATTGAATCATCAATCATAACTACTTTTTTTCCACTGACAATTGCCGATACTGCAGACAGCTTCATTCGTACACCTTGTTCTCTCATTTCTTGAGTTGGTTGTATAAATGTTCTACCCACATATTTATTTTTTACCAATCCCATTTCATAAGGAATTCCTGATGCTTCTGAATATCCAATTGCTGCTGAAATCGATGAATCTGGAACACCAATAACAACGTCTGCATCGATAGGATTTTCATAATATAATTGCTTACCTGCTAATTTTCTTGTTGTATGAACGTTTATACCATCTAAATTACTATCAGGTCTTGAAAAATAAATATACTCCATAGCACATATTTTATCTTGTAATGGATCTTTTGTATAAATCTTACTTAATAATTTTCCATCTTTTACCCTAACAATTTCACCTGGTTCAACATCTCTTACAAATTTTGCTCCAACGACATCTAATGCGCATGTTTCTGATGCAAACACATAAGCACCATTTGGTAAAATTCCAATTGATAAAGGTCGTAATCCATATTTGTCCCTTGCAGCATAAATTCTATTATCAACCATGATTAAAAATGCAAATGCACCATCTAATTTATCTAAAGAAGTACATATTCTATCAATCATATGTCCACTTTGTCTTTTAATAAGATGCCCTAATACTTCAGTATCAGAAGTTGAGGAGAAAATGCTTCCTTGTTCTTCTAATTCTTGTTTTAGAATATTTGCATTAACTAAGTTTCCATTGTGACATATACTCATAGATCCTTGCATAGTTCTAAATACAAATGGTTGAACATTAGCAATTCCACCTCCACCAGCAGTAGAATATCTAACATGTCCAATAGCTGAATTACCTTGTAACTCTTTTAATTTATCTTGGTTAAATACTTCTGTAACAAGTCCTTCGCCTTTATGAAAAATCATTTTACCATTGTTTTCACAACAGATACCAGCAGCTTCTTGACCTCTATGTTGTAAGCTATGTAATCCATAATAACATATTTGTGATGCATCTTGATGACCAATTATCCCAAAAACACCACATTCTTCGTGTAATTCTCTATCCATATAATCCATATAATACCCCCGTGACGTAAATATTGTATAATGCAAATTTATTATCGTCAATATTTTTTATATATTAAAAAATTAGAGTTTCCTCTAATTTTTAAAACTATGAATTGGTGCTGGTATTCTTCCACCACGATTTATAAATTCTGAACAATCAAATTCATTAACAGGCATAATAGGAGCATAACCTAATAATCCTCCAAATTCAACCGTTTCACCTACATCTTTTCCACTTACTGGAATGATTCTTACAGCTGTTGTTTTTTGATTGATCATACCAATAGCCATTTCATCAGCAATAATACCAGAAATAGTAGCTGATGATGTTTTACCAGGAATAGCAATCATATCTAATCCGACACTACATACACATGTCATTGCTTCTAATTTTTCAAGTGTTAATGCTCCATTTTCTACCGCATTAATCATTCCTTGATCTTCACTTACAGGAATAAATGCACCACTTAGTCCCCCAACATAAGATGATGCCATTACGCCTCCTTTTTTTACTTGATCATTAAGTATTGCTAATGCTGCAGTAGTTCCAGGTGCCCCTACACTCTTTAATCCCATACCTTCTAAGCAATCAGCAATACTATCACCAACAGCTGGTGTAGGTGCAAGAGATAAGTCAATAATTCCAAATGGGATATTTAACATTTTTGAAGCTTCTTGAGCAACAAGTTGACCCACACGAGTAATTTTAAAAGCAGTTTTTTTGATTGTTTCGCATAATTTGCCAAAATCTTCACCTTTACATTTTTCTATTGCGTTTTTCACAACTCCTGGACCACTTACACCAACATTAATAATACAATCAGCTTCACTTACACCATGAAATGCTCCAGCCATAAATGGGTTATCATCAGGTGCATTACATAAAACAACAAGTTTAGCACATCCAATTGAGTCATTTTCTTTTGTTAAATCAGCAGTTTCTTTAATAATTTCACCCATTAATTTAACAGCATCCATATTAATTCCAGTTTTAGTAGAACCAACATTTACTGAACTACAAACATTGTTTGTTACTTTCATTGCTTCTGGAATAGATTCTATTAAAAGTCTTTCAGCAGGTGTCATTCCTTTAGAAACAACAGCGCTATATCCCCCAATAAAATTAACTTTAAGTTCGGCAGCACATCGATCTAAAGTCTTAGCAATTTTAACAAAATCCTTTGTTGATTTACATGCATTAGAACCTACAAAACCAATAGGTGTAACAGAAATACGTTTATTAACAATTGGAATACCATATTTCTTTTCAATTTCTTCACCCGTTTTAACTAAATCTTTTGCTACAGTTGTTATTTTGTTATATATATTTTTGCATAAAACATCAATATCATGATCCATACAATCTAATAAACTGATCCCTATAGTAATTGTACGTACATCTAAATTTTCTTGTTCAATCATTTTATTTGTTTCTGCAACTTCAAATAAGTTAATCATTCTAATCTCCTTTAAATTCGATGCATTTTATTAAAAATATTTTCATGTTGTAACTTGATATTAACACCTATTTCATTTCCTAATTCATTAAGTTCATCACAAATAGCACCAAAATCTTTTGTTGCATTTTGTAATTCAATAATCATCATCATATTGAAATATCCTTGAATAATAGTTTGAGAAATATCTAAAATATTAAGTTTGTTATCAGCTAAATAAGTACAAACTTTAGCAATAATTCCAACTTGATCCTTCCCAACAACAGTAATAATACCCTTTTCCATAATTATCCTCCTTATACTTTTGGAATATTATAGCATATGAAAAAAAATTAAAAAAGACTAAAATAAAAAACGACTGTTAAACAGTCGTCTCTAGTGAATTATTCACCCATCATAGCTTTAGCTTTTTTATAAACAGCTTCACCATTCATCATTCCATAATCTTTCATATCGATTACGTCACATGGTTTGCTTACACCAGCAGCTTCCATAGCTTTTTCAATAGTATTTTTTTGGAATCTAACTTGTGGGCCAAGTAAAATACAATCTACATCACCAACACGTTTTTCTCCTTCAGAAATTGGTAAAGCGAAGATTTCAACTTCATCACCCATTGCTGCAGCAGCTTTTTCCATTTTAGTTACTAATAAACTAGTAGACATACCAGCAGCACAAACTAACATAATTTTTTTCATAATAATAAATACCTTCCTTAACTAATTTTTTAAAGGGTTAACCCCAATTTTTACTATTTTATGTGATTAATCACCAATTAATTTTTTAGCCATTTCAAAAACAGCTTTACCATTCATTGTTCCATAATCTCTCATATCGATTACTTCAACAGGAATTGGTCCTTTTTTACGTCCAGCAGCTAATTTTTCAATAGCAGATTTTTGGAATCTAACTTGTGGGCCAAGTAAGATAACATCAACGTCTTCTAAAACTCTTGGTGCATCAGAAAATGGTAATGCGAAAATTTTTGCATCATATCCAGCATCTTTAGCAGCACCTTCCATTTTAGTTACTAATAAGCTAGTAGACATACCAGCTGAACAAACTAATAAAATTTGTTTCATTTTTAACACTCCTTCTCATTTATAACCTGTATATATTTTATCAATTATCCTTTTAAATGTAAACCCTTTCCGCTCTTTTTTTTCTATTTCAGAAAATAGATTTTTTATTAAAATTAGACTATAATAATTTATATTGATATAATGGAGGTTTTTTATGAAGATACTTTTGGTAAGCGATAGCCATGGCTATGATGATGAATTAAAAAAAGTTTTAGAAAATGTAAAATGTGATCTAAAAATACATTGTGGAGATAGTTGTTTTGATGAAAATTCTCCATTTATAAAAGAATTTGCTACTATTGTAGATGGAAATCATGATCAAGGTTTTTTCCCTTTAACTACAACATTGCCAACAGCATTAGGAAATATATTAATTACACATGGCCATAAATTTAATGTTTATGCAGGATATGATTATTTAGTTGACTACATGAACAAAGCGGATATTCATATTTGTTTTCATGGACACACACATGTCCCACATTATGAAATATATAAGAATAAAATATTTATTAATCCTGGTAGTATTATGTTTAATAGAGGGCAATCTCAATGTGGAAGCTATGCTATTGTATCTGTTGATGATAAACTTCATGTTGATTTTTTTGACTCAAGAACACAAAAAAAAATACCCCAATCTTTAATTGATAAAGATCAAGATATTTTGAATGAATTTAAACGTTTTGCTTGTCAAAAATAATATTATTTCAAATGACGTTCTTCATTTCTTTTTCTTTTATATTCAATAATAAACATGATTTCTTTTAAATCATCATCAGGAAGTTCAGTAAGTAAACGAGCGATATTGGCAATATTATAATAATCATATTTTTTCCCGCTCATAATTTCTTCTACACTTCTACCATATAAATTTGAAAACACTTTTAACTCGCTAACAGTAATGTCTCTTTTACCATTTTCTATATCGGAAATTGCAGAATGAGGAACATTTAAATGCGCAGCAACATCTTTTTGTGTTAAATGTTTAAAATTACGATATGAACGTAATCTTTTTGCTAATTCAGTATCAATCGCCATACAATAATCCTCCCATATAAAAATTTTAGCATTTTCATTAAAGACATTCAATTATATTTTTTTAATTATTATTTTTTAAAAAAAACATTTAATAAAAATTATTTTTTATTTTGTAAAATACCCTTGAAAAATATCATAATTATTCTTATTTTTAGATAATAAATGTTTTGTAATATTAAGATAATCATTAACAATTGTTTGAATTTCTTGAGATGTTTCATCTAAAAAATTCAATAAAATATAATCCACATTTAGATCATTGATTTTATCAAAGTAAAAACGATGTGTATGTAAAACATAATTATTACAGTATTGATCTGTTACTATTTTAAAATTCATTTCTTTTCTATCTTTTAAACAATATTGATGTTGTTTGCACAAATAACATCCTTTTTGTTTTCTAGAAAAATAATGATTTGAAATAATACAATGTTTTAAATTCATATTAATAATTTGTGAGTAAGCTGTAAAATAAATGTCCTGATTTGTTTTAAAAGATTGTATATCATTTTTAGATGCTTCATAAGAAACAACAAATGGTAAATTAAATTTTTGAATTGCTTTATTATTTGTAATATTCATATGATATCCTAAGACTATATTTTTATCACTAACAAGATTCAATGCACCAAAATCATTCACTTGAATTGATTGACACTTTTGATAATAAACACTATTTAAAAATTCAATAAAATCTTGTTCATCATATAAAAATGGCACATAAGGTATATATTTATCGCATTGCGCTTGATATTGGTAAAAAGGAACAAATACTTGCTCAACACCATGCAAATCAAGCTGTTCAAGTTGAGAAATATCAGATACTTGAATTGCTATTTTCTTATGATCTTCTCTTTTTTTAGAAAGGCAATTAAATTGTTCTAAATCATTCATCTTTCTAAAAGACTTATCTAACATTTCTTTTTCAAGTTCATCAATAGCCACTCTTCTTAAATTATTTAATTCTTTAATGGAAATAATTCCATCATTTGGAAAACGTATTGAACATTTTTCTAAATAAAAAGTTGTATTTCCTAATTTAGATAATTGTTCTTTTATTCTTTCATTTGTTAAAGGTACGTTTTGTGCTTTTTCAATGCATTGATCGCTTTTAACACTAATTTTTTTATTTTTATAAATCACTGTTAATTGTAATGGTAAACCAATTAACCCAAAAACTTTCATTTGAATTGGTAATTTAATATGTTCATTTTTTATATATTTACTATTTTCTTCAACAATTTTTGCATCAACAACCTTATAAATATCTTGAAAATCCAATAACTGATCCATTTCAATAGAAACAAGATCACCTTGATATGCAGTATTAACTAATCGATTATTTTTATATAATTTAGTAATTGTACGTGTAAAATCATTTTTAGGAAAATAAATACGATCATTTTGATAAAGGGTATCTGATAACTTAATATCCAGCATTTTTCTTTTTTTAGAATAATTAATCATTTTACCAATTTTGATGCCTTGGTTTCCAGGTATATCTTGTGCTAGATTAAGATAATCTTGAAATAGAAATCCCTGTGTAAATCCTCTATTAAATACTTTTTTCATCTGTAAAATATTAGGCGTGTAATTTTTTTGGTCAAAATAATAATCTATAGCTTGACGATATGCTTTTACGACTTCACCAACATATTCAGGTCTTTTCATACGTCCTTCTATTTTAAATGATTTAATACCCGCATCAATAAGTTTAGGTACTTTTTCAATTGTACATAGATCCATTGGTGATAATAAGTATTTTTGTTTTTTGATTATTTTATTATCTTCTAATAAAGAATACGGCAATCTACATGGTTGACCACATTCGCCTTTATTTCCACTTCTTTTAGCAATCATTGATGACATTAAACATTGACCAGAATATGACATGCATAATGCACCATGAACAAACACTTCAATATCAATTGAACAATTATGACATATTTCTTCAATTTCACGAATGTTCATTTCTCTTGCAAGTACAACACGATCTATATTTTGTTTAGCAAAATATTTGACTCCTTCAATATTTCTAACACTTGCTTGTGTTGACATATGTATCTCTATATCAGGAAAATGATTTTTAATAAGAGAAAAAAGCCCCATATCTTGAATAATAAGAGCATCTACACCAATATGGTAAAGATATTTTAAATAATCAAAAATTTCATCGATTTCTGCATTATTATAAAGAGTATTTACAGTAACATATAATTTAACATTTCTTAAATGACAATAATCTACAGCCTCTTTTAATGCAGCATAATCAAAATTATGAGCAAACGCTCGTGCCCCAAATTTTTGGCCACCTAAATAAATAGCATTAGCGCCATTTTGAACAGCAGCGACTAATGCTTCAAAGCTCCCTGCAGGAGCTAATAATTCTATATCTTCTCTTTTTTTCATGAAAACCCTCCTTAGGCTTTTACTAATTCAACACATAATTTAGCCGAATTTTCACTAGCAATTTTTAAATATTCATCAAATTGCATAGAAGATTCACCATGACCATAAACATCTGATAAAGATCTTGTTATAATAAAAGGAACTCCAAATTTATAACAAGTATGTCCTACTGCAGAAGCTTCCATTTCTGAACATAATGCATTTGGAAAATCTTTTTTTATTTTAGAAACTTGTCCTTCTTGAGCAATAAATTGATCTCCAGAAACAATTAATCCAACATTTTCATGAATATTCATTTTATGAAGAATATCTTTTGCTTTATTAACCAAATTTTCATCTGCAGGAATGAATACAGGAAGTTCTGGTAATTCACCCATAGGACGCCCAAAAGCTGTTAAATCAACATCATGATATGATACATGACTAGAAATTACAACATCACCAACATTTTGATAATCCTTTAAACCACCAGCTGAACCAATATTAATAACATATTCAATATCATAATTTGTGAGTAATAATGTTACACAAATAGCAGAATTTACTTTTCCTATTCCACCTTGTAAGATAACGACTTGTTTATTATCTATTTTTCCTTCGTAAAAAACACAATCTAAAATTTTATTTTCATGAATATCTTCTGTTTTATCTAACAAAGCCTTTACTTCTTCTTCCATTGCTCCAATAATACCTATCATAAAATCACCCCTTTTGACATACAAATATAACTCTTTCACATTCAGTACCGTATTTAGAAAAATCACTATATAACTTAATGTTTTTAAAACCAATTTTTTCTAATAATTCAATATAGGTCTCAACATCATACGTTTTTTGATAATGTTCTTCATAAACTCGATCATTTTCTACTTTATCAATAATTTCTACACTATGTTTTACATATCCTTTACTGATACGATCAACATGCCAATGAAAATAAAAATCATCTTCATCATTTTCTTCATCATAATCTTTTAAAATTGTTTCCATTTTATACATAGAATCAATATCAAAAATAAATGATCCACCTTTTTTTAAAGCATTATACGTATTTTCAAATGCTTGTTTTACATTTTTTAAATCAATAACATAATTTAAAGAATCACATAAACAAAGAATAAGATCTAATTGACTATCAACTGCAAAATCACACATATCAATACGTGATAACATAACATCCGCTTTAAAATCAATACATTTGTATTTAGCAACCTCTAACATATCTTTTGAAATATCTGTAGCACAAACTTGTTTTCCTAAATGAGCCAAACGTATTGCAATTTCTCCTGTACCACATCCAAGCTCTAATACAGTTTGATAATCTTCTACATGCTCATTAATAAATTGAATATAATCATTATAAAAATCTTGATCCATTAAACTATCATAATAATAGGCAAATGCTTCGTACGACATTATAAAATATCCTCTACTTGAACAAATGGCTTATCAGACCATAGTTTTTCAATTCCATAATTTTTTCTTTCTTCTGGATCAAATAAATGAACAACAATATCACCGTAATCCATTAAAATCCATTTACAATTTTTTCTACCTTCAATATTTTTTACATAGTATCTTTCTTTATCACAAGCATCTTCAATATGATCTTTTAATGCAAGAAGTAATCTTTCGTTGCTTGCACTTGCAATTACAAAATAATCACAAATAGGACTGTCAATTGACATATCAATAACAACAATATCCTCTGCTAATTTTTCATCTAATACTTTTACAATTGTTTTTAATTTATCCATTTAAATCTCCTTTACAATATACTTGATAAACATCAAAAAAACATTCATCAATAGGTCTGTTTTTCTTCTTCGAAAATTTATAAAAATTCTTTAGTTCTCCTTTAAAACCTTCTATGATATCTTCCTTACATAATGCAATTTGTTTTGAAGAATCATATCCTCTTAAAGGATCAAGTTTATCTGCACAATATACACACATATCTAACAAGGACATGTTTGTTGAAGCTGTTGTGTGATGACGAATTGCTTGTAATATTTCAGCATCTTCAATCATAAAATCTTTTTGTGCTAAATATGTTGATAACCATTGATGATAAATTGCTCTTGGTTTATCAACATATTTACTAAAATACTTTTCCATCAAATCATCTTCTTGTTTTTTATCCATTTCTTTGGCAATATCATGCAACATTCCTGCAATATATGCTTTTTTACCATCAATTCCATTTGCAACAGCAAATTCTCTAGCAAGTTTTGCAACAGAACATGTATGCTTAAATCTTTTTTCACTCATATATCCTGAAACAAAATTTTCTAAATATAAGCCATTTTGAAATGCATATGTATAAACATTTCGATCAACGATTTCTTTATTTCCCGCTTTAAATTGAGTGCTTGATTCAGCCGTTGAATCAGCTTGAATAAATTCAAAATGATAATCATTTAAAACATCATTTTTTTGATATCCTTTTCGATTAAAAGCTACTAATTGAACAAGTTCACTAATTTCTTTAGCAGATTTCCATTTATCAAATTGGCTTGCCTGATCCATTCCCATCATAAAATAGAGCTGATCATTTTTATATATTTTTTTTAATTCTTTAATTGTATCTATCGTATAATTTTTTTCATTATCTTGTCGATCAATTTCTAATGTACAAACTTCACATTTTGAATTATCTTTAAGTGCAATTTGAATCATTTCTATACGTTGTTGATTATTTGCAACACTGTCTTCTTTCCAAGGATTGTGTTTGGTAGGTACAATTAACATCTTATCAAGTTGAAGAGATATAATTGCTTCATTAATGATTCTTGTATGACCTAAATGAATAGGATCAAAAGAACCTCCAAAAATTCCTATTTTCATGGTAAACGATAAATTTCCTTTTCGCTTTCACGGTATAAAATGATTGTACGCCCTAATATTTGAACAACTTCAGCATCAGTTTTTAAAGATAATTCTTGTGCGATTTCATTTTTATCCTGTTGACAACTTTCTAAAATTTTTACTTTAATAAGTTCTCTTGATTCTAAAGCTTCATCAATTCCAATAATTTGATTTTCATGTAAACCATCTTTCCCAATTTGAAAAATAGCGTTTAAATGATGCGCTTCATGTCTTAAAAATCTTTTTTGTTTTCCAGTTAACATAATATATCCTCCTTTAAATTAACGCTTCTCTTATAAAGACTCCAACTTGTTCGGGAGCTTTCACTTCTATTAATGCATTTGGACAATGAATTGTCACAAATCCTAATCCTGAAATAACAACATCGACTTTATTTTCAGGTAATCTAAATTGATATGTTTTAAATGATTGAATATCTTTTAATTCTTCAACTTCAGGTTTTAATGTTTTATGTCGATTATAAAGAGCATCCGCATTTTCTAATTTTGTACGGTGAATTTGCAATCTTCTATGAAAATAACATGTCATCGATGTTTTTGAGCCATTTAAAAAATCTAAACGTGCTAATCCACCAAAATATAAAGTTTGTTTACAATTCAACTGATAATTAACAGGTCGTAATTCACTTTGTGGTAAAATATCTTTTAATGTATTTTCATCAACAAGATGTGCTATTTGATGTCTATTGACAATACCTGGACTATCATAAATGGATGAATTTTCATCTAATGGAATTTCAATAAGATCCAATGTTGTACCAGGAAATTCACTAGTTGTAATTAAATTATCTTGAACATCACTATAGGCTTTTAATAAAGAATTGATTAAAGATGATTTACCAACATTAGTAACTCCTACAACATAAACATCTCTACCTTTTCTATATTGATCGATCATTTGCATTAATTCATCTAAATGATAATTCTTTTTTCCACTTGTAAGTAACACATCTAACGGTTTAATTCCCTCTAATTTAAGTTGTCTTCTCAACCAATGAATAATTTTCGTATCTTTGATTGAACGAGGTAAAATATCCCTCTTATTACCAACAACAATGACATCATTATAATTAATATGACGAACCAATCCTTGAATTAAACTTCCATTGAAATCAAATAAATCAACAAGATAAACAACTAAACAATCCTTTTCTCCAATTTTATTCAAAATTTCAAGAAAATCATCATCTGATAAATTTGTTGCTTGTAATTGATGATAGTTTTTTAAACGAAAACATCTTTTACATAATACTTGACTTCGATCTAGTGCATTTTTAGGAACAAAACCAATCTTTTTTTCATCTTCACTTTGAATAATAGCTCCACAGCCATAACATCTTAACTCTTCCATAAATTACCTCTCTTTATCACATAACAATTGTACCCTATTATACTTGATTTTTAAAGAAATGTTAAGCAAAAGAAATATTAATTTTATTTATCATTTTTTGTCAAAAATAGCATTAATTATAATGAGGTGATCAACATATTTTCTTTATTACTTTCATTATTGAATAATGCTTACTTTATATCTTATATCAAGTCTAAAACTTTTGATTTACCACTCACTTTCAAAGAAGAACAATTTTACTTACAAAAAAAATGTAATGGCGATAAAGCCGCCAGAGATCTACTTATTGAAAAGAATCTTAGGCTTGTTGCCCATATTGCAAAAAAATATAATAACAATAGAGATTTGCAAGAAGATCTCATTTCAATTGGCACTATTGGACTTATTAAAGCCATCGATAGTTACAGTATTGATAAAAAAACCAAATTAGCAACTTATGCTTCAAAATGTATAGAAAATGAAATTCTAATGCATTTAAGATCAACAAAAAAAATAAATCAAGAAGTTTCTTTAAATGAAGTAATTGGAGTTGATAAAGATGGCAGTGAAGTTGTTTTAGAAGATTTAATTGATAATAAGGAAAAACCTATTTTAGATCAAATATATGATGCTGATAATCTTCAAAAGCTTATTCAATGTTTTGATGTATTAACTTCAAAAGAAAAAGATATTTTAATAAAACGCTATGGTCTAAATTCATCTAAAAAAATGACCCAAAAAGAAATTGCTAAAGAGTATCACATTTCACGTTCTTATATTTCTCGAATAGAAAAAAGAGCATTAATTAAATTATTAAAATGTTATTTACAAGAAAAAGAAGGATAATCAATCATCCTTCTTTTAAAATTCATCATCATTTAAAATATCTTCTAACGTAATCTTTTCATATTTAATTGTATTTTTCTTTTTTGAATTAGATGTTTCTTTTTTAATAGGGACTTCTTGAATATCAAAATCATCTAACAAAGTTTTTTCTTTACTTTCTTTTAATTCAATAACACCACTTTGTAAATTTTGATTTTCTTGTTTTACATCGTAATCATTTGTTGTGATTACTCGATTTATTTGACTCCATAAAATAGTTTCGTCTTTTTCTAACTTAATAAACGATGAAAATCTTGATTCTAATGAAGCGTTATTGAAATCTGTTGGCTTAAATGTATACTCTTTAGATTTTGAAGTATAGACAGAAGCACTTTCTTTAGATGAAAGTACAAATGCATTCTTTACATAAATTGTTTTCGTTTTTAAATTTTTATACAATGTTATTCCTTTAGTTGTACGTTTACATGCTGGTATATCATTCAATTTTAAACGTTTCATTTGACCGTCTTCACTAAGAATCAATACTGAATAATTTTCTAAAGGATCAAACACATCAACCGCTGCTATTGAATCATTTTTTAAATTAAGAGCTTTTATACCTGCAGCTTTTAAACCAACAATCGATACTTCTTGTTCACTATATAATCCACCATAGCCAGCTTTAGAAACAATAAATATTCCTTGTTGGTTATCAGTAAGTAAAGCACAAATCATAGTATCTTGTTCTTTTACTTTCATGCATGTGATTGCTTTTGAATATCTAGAAACTTCAAAATCTTTTATAAGCGTTCTTTTGATTTGACCATTTTTTGTTGCCATTAAAACATAAAGAGGTAAATTAAAATCTTGAACAAGAATTGAAGAAATAATTTTTTCATCTGCACCTACTTTTACAAGATAACTTACATGTTTACCTAAATCTTTCCATTTAAATTCTTCTATTTTATGAACTGGTACAAATAAATAATTTCCTTTATTAGTAAATAATAATACATGATTTAAAGTATTTGCATGATGTAAAGAAATAAGAATATCATCTTCTTTTTTACCAAATGGAATATTCGTACTTGCTTTCATTGATCTTTGTGAAATACGTTTAATATAACCATCTCTAGTAACAGATACATAAATATCTTCAGAAATAATCATAGCTTTTTCATCAATTTTAATTTCACTAACTTCTTCTTTAATTTGTGTTAAACGAGGCATAGGATATTTTTGTTTGATTTCTTTAAGACGTTTAATGATGACTTGTCGTAAAACATCATCACTTTCTAATATTTCATTCAATCTTTGAACACGTTTTTCAAGTTCTGCTTTTTCTTCTTGTAAAGAAACAATATCAGTATTAGTCAATCGATAAAGTTGTAGCATCACAATTGCTTCTGCTTGCTTTTCAGAAAATGCATATTGTTTTATTAAATTGTTTTTTGCATCGCTTTTATCTTTTGATGCACGAATTGTTTTGACAACATCATCTAAAATAGAAATTGCTTTAATTAACCCATCAACAATATGCAAACGTTCATTTGCTTTATTTAAATCATATAAACTTGCTCGTGTTACAACATCAATTTGGTGATCAATATAACCATCTAGAATTTCTTCAATTCCCATTAAAACAGGTCTTTTATCCTTAATGGCTACCATATTATAGTTATAGTTTTTTTGTAAATCGGTATTTTTATAAAAATAATTGAGAGTATTTTGAACATTTACAGTCTTTTTCAAATCAATAACAATTCTCAAACCTTCTCTGTCTGATTCATCTCTTACTTCTAAAATACCATCAATATTCTTATTAAAACGAATCTCATCAATTTTTCTTACTAATTCAGCTTTATTGACTTCATAAGGAATTTCAGTAACCACAATTTGATTCATGTTTTTTTCTTCAATAATTTCAGTTTTTGCTCGAACAATAACTTTTCCTTTTCCTTTTTCAAATGCCTTTTTAATACCATCTAATCCTTCAACAATAGCGCCTGTAGGAAAATCAGGCCCTTTGATAAATTCCATTAATTTATCTAAATGACAATGAGGATATTTAATTCGATGAATTGTTGCATCAATAACTTCTTGTAAATTATGTGGTGGAATATCTGTTGCATATCCAGCTGATATTCCAGTAGATCCATTGACTAAAAGATTAGGATATGCAGCTGGTAAAACCGTTGGTTCATACTCTGTATCATCAAAGTTTAAAGACATTAATACAGTATCTTTATCTAAGTCTCTTAATAATTCACTTGCAATTGGTGAAAGTCTAGCCTCTGTATAACGCATAGCTGCAGCAGGATCATTATCAATTGATCCATTATTTCCTTGCATATCAATTAATGGTGCTCTGATTTTCCATTCTTGCGAAAGACGAACCATTGCATCATAAACTGACGTATCACCATGAGGATGATAATTACCAATAACATTCCCTACCGTTTTTGCCGACTTACGATAAGGTTTACTAGCCGTATTTCCTTCTTTATTCATTGAATAAAGAATTCTACGTTGAACAGGTTTTAATCCATCACGTACATCAGGAAGTGCACGTTCTTGAATAATATATTTTGAATATTTTCCAAAGCGATCACCCATGATTGCTTCTAAATTCATTACAATTTTTTTATCAGACATAAAAACCTCCTAAATTTGATAATTATCTTCTAATGTAAATTGTACATTTTGTTCAATCCATTCACGTCTTGGCTCAACTTTATCACCCATTAAAACAGTCACATTACGTTCAACCACAGCAGCATCATCAATTGAAACTTGAATCAAGGTTCTTGTTTCGGGATCCATGGTCGTTTCCCATAATTGAGAAGCATTCATTTCCCCTAAACCTTTATAACGTTGAACATTGTATCCTCTGCCAATTTTCTTTTTAGCATCTTCAAGTTCATAATCTTCCCAACAATAAATAACCTCTTCTTTTTTTCCACTTTTTTTAGATACTTTATAAAGAGGTGGAAGAGCAATATAAACTTTCCCTGCTGTGATCAAATCTTTCATATAGCGATAGAAGAAAGTTAATAATAATATTTGGATATGGGCCCCATCCGTATCTGCATCGGTCATAATAATAACTTTATCATAATGACTATCTTCAACTTTAAAATCTGCACCAAATCCAGCACCAATAGTATTGATTAATGTCGCAAGTTCTTCATTTTTCAAAATATCTTGTAAGGATACTTTTTCACTATTTAAAACTTTTCCTCTTAAAGGTAAAATTGCTTGATATTTTCTATCTCGTCCTTGTTTAGCACTACCTCCGGCAGAATCTCCTTCGACTAAATAAAGTTCATTTTTCTTTTTATTTTTAGTTTGAGCAGGAGCTAATTTCCCACTTAATATTCTTTCTTGTCTTGCACCTTTTCCTTTTCTTGCTGCTTCTCTTGCTTTTCTTGCTGCATCCCTTACTTGAGCAGCTTTAATCATTTTTTTAACAAGATTATCTGCAATTTCTTTATTTTCTTCTAAGAAATAAGATAATTTTTCATATACGATACTATCTACAATATTTCTAGCTTCTGGTGTTCCTAATTTTGATTTTGTTTGCCCTTCAAATTGTAAATAATGTTCAGGAACTTTAATGGAAATAATCGCTGAAAGCCCTTCTCGTACATCATTTCCTTCTAAATTTTTATCTTTTTCTTTTAATAGACCATATTTTCTCGCATAATCATTGAATGTTTTTGTAAGTCCAGATTTAAAACCTGTTTCATGTGTTCCACCATCACCCGTTCTTACAAGGTTAACAAATGATAATGTCGTTTCTTGATATCCAGAAGTAAATTGTAAAGCAATATCTACTTCCATCCCATTTTGTTCACCTTCAATAGAAATTGTTGGATGAAGTACATCTTTATTAGTATTTAAATAATCAATAAATGCTTCTAATCCATTTTCAAAATGGAATTCATCCATTTTTCCAGTTCTTTCATCTTTTAAAACAATTTTGATGCCTTTTAATAAAAAAGCACTTTCCATTAGTCTTTCACTAATTGTTTTATAATTAAATTCTATTGTTGAAAAAATTTGATCATTTGGTAAAAAATGAATCAATGTTCCCGTTTCTTTTGTTTTTCCAATAACTGTTAATTTTCCTATTGTTTCTCCGCCATCTTCAAAACGTTGCTTAAAAATCTTTCCATCTCTACAAACAGTCACTTCTAACCAATGAGAAAGTGCATTAACAACAGAAGCACCTACTCCATGAAGTCCTCCCGAAGTCTTATAACCACCATCTTCAGAGAATTTACCCCCTGCATGAAGAATTGTCAAAATAACTTCTGTTGTTGGCCTTCCTGAAGCATGCATACCTGTTGGCATTCCACGTCCATGATCTTGTACCATAATACTATTATCTTTACAAATAGTAACTTCTATTAAATTACCATATCCAGAAAGAGCTTCATCTATTGCATTATCAACAATTTCCCAAACTAAATGATGTAATCCTCTACTGTCTGTAGATCCAATATACATACCAGGTCTTTTTCTAACTGCTTCTAATCCTTCTAGAATCTGTATATTTGACTCATCATATGTATTCTTTTTTGCCATATAATCACTCCTTTTGTTATACTTGAACTATTATATCAATACTCTTGTTTTTTTTCAAAGTTTAATTGCATTTTTATAGGATAACTGTATAATTTAGCTTGGTGATAAAAATGTATGAAATATTATTGATTCTATTAGGTTATTTATACGGTTCTATCCCCTTTGCCCTTGTTATTGGAAAAGTATTTTATAATACGGATGTTAGAGAAAGTGGCTCGGGCAATTTAGGAGGAACAAATGCTGGCAGAGTCTTAGGAAAAAAAGCAGGTATTTCTGTAATTGTACTAGATGCTCTTAAAGCAGTTATTATATTTTATTTAAGTAGTTATTTATCTTTAAAATTCAATTTAAATCCTGATATTAAATATCTCGCTGGATTAGCATGTATTTTTGGACATTGTTATCCTATCTTTGCTGAATTTCGAGGAGGAAAAGCTGTTTCAACAAGTCTAGGTTATTTTTTATGTATTGAACCATTATATGCAGTTGTTGCTATTGTTGTATTTTTACTTGTTTTAAAAATTTCAAAATATGTATCTTTATCTTCAATCTCTACTGCTTTGATTGTTTTATGTATTACACCGTTTCTAGCGGTGTCCATAACAGCAAAATTATGCATGCTTGTAGCTGTTATCTTATTAGTTTATAGACATAAAGATAATATCAAACGTATTAAAAATCAGACTGAATCAAAAATTCAATGGATGTAAAAAAGATTAGTTTATGATAGTTAAACTAATCTTTTTTATTTATAACTAATTTTTTCTTTTAAAGGTGTTAAAAAACAATCTTTCCCAATAAAATCTATTTTATGTTTTTTTCCATCAAATTCAAACAACGAAAGCGAACATCCTCTTACAATTTCTTGATTAACTTCATTTAATCGTTCAACAGGTAAATCTAAAAAAATTCCATGTAATATTGTAAATAACATACCATGAATTGTTATAAAAATTGTTTGTTGAGGATTTTCGTTATATTTTTCTAAAATAAAATCATTCAAACGAAAAACAACTTCTTCATATGTTTCTCCATTTGGCAAAGAAAATGACAATTGCGGTTGATGCCACAAACAAAAATAATCATGTTTCTTTTTTAAATCTTGAATATATTCTCCTTCATAATCACCAAAGTTCATTTCCTTTAAACGACTATCTTCAATAATATTTTCATTTTTAAAAATAAGTCTCGCTGTAGATTTTGCTCTTAATAAAGGCGAAGAATATACTTGATCAATATGTATTGTTTTCATATATTCACCTAATTTTAAAGCATCTTCTTTCCCTTGCTTAGTAAGCGGTGAGTCTTTCCATCCTTGTAGTCTTTTTTCTTCGTTCCATGCAGTTAAGGAATGTCTAGTAATATATATTTTCATATAAACAAAAATAAGGGTATCCCCTTATTTATATTGTGATTTAACTGAAGCCATGATTCTTTTAATTTGAGCCTCACTTGGTTTTCTTCCCATTTCCATATACATAGCACGAATCATTTTTTCATTGATAGGTGGATTTTTTTGTAATTGTTTTTTAAAGAAATAACGAGACGCAAAGAACCCAGCAATTAATCCAACGATTAATCCAAGAATTGCATATAACATTGATAATACCTCCCTTACAAATTCTCATCTATTATAACATAACTTTTTAAATTATGATAGAGAATATCAAAGAATATGTTTGTTTTATCTTTCGATTCAATAATAATTTTATAATTTTCAACATATAAACGACTTATTTCATGTGTAAGTTCATTTTCAAATATATGCATTTTCCCAACTCGATGATATTCTTTTCTATTGTGCAATTCTTTATAAATAAGTTCATTCATATAATCAACACTGTTATAGACGCAATTTATAAATTTATTCATAAAATCATTATCTAACGTAAGATTATCAAAATATTGTTTTAAATTTGGATACTTTTCAAATAATTGTTTTATACCTTCTTCGTATTCATATATAACATATTTCATCTCAATCACCTATTACTAAGGTATCATAACAATCAAGGGAAGAATGTAAAAAAAAGGGAGTACTCCCTTTATTTTAATAATTTTTCAATATTTTCTACGACTCCATCAACAGTAAATCCATAAGATTGGATAACATCTTGTGCTGGAGCACTTTTACCAAATTCATCAATAGACATTGTTATACCATCTAAACCAACATATTTATGCCATCCAAATGAACTAGCCATTTCTACTGATAAACGTTTACGCATTGCATTTGGTAAAACAGCTTCTTTGTATTGTTCATCTTGTTGGTCAAAGAATTCTTGACATGGCATAGATACAACACGTACATCAATACCTTTTTCAAGAAGTACTTTTTTAGCTTTCATAGCTAAGTTAACTTCTGATCCAGATGCAATAATGATAGCATCTAAATGATTTTCTTCTTTACCAATAACATAAGCACCCTTGCTTACACCTTCAACAGAACTATTTTCCATTGTTTCTACATTTTGTCTTGTAAGAATAAGTGCTGTAGGGTTTTCAGTTGATTCAATCGCTAATTTCCATGCTGCTGCCATTTCTACGGCATCTCCTGGACGAATAACATGCATATTTGGAATTGATCTTAACATAGCAAACTGTTCAATTGGTTGATGAGTTGGTCCATCTTCACCAACTGCAATAGAATCATGAGATAATGGTAAAATAATTGGTAATTTCATTAAACAAGCCATTCTTACTGCTGCTTTGAAATAATCAGAGAATACTAAGAAACCACCAGATGAAACTTTTACACCTTTATGCAATGTCATACCATTCATAATAGCAACCATTGCAAACTCACGAATTCCAAATACTAAATTACGTCCATTATAATTTTCAACACTAAAGTCATCTTCATCTTTAATTTTTGTTTTTGTTGAACTAGCTAAGTCTGCAGTTCCCGATAAGAAAGTTGGATTTTGTTTAGCAACTTCTTGAATAACTTCTAATGAAGTATTTCTTGTAGCATCATTATGTCCTACAGGATAATTCTTTAAAAGTTCATCAATGTTTAAAGAATATTTGCCAGCAATAGCATCTTCTAATTGTTTTGCTTCTGTTGGATATTGTTCTTTATACTCATTGAATAATTTATTCCATTTATTAAATTTAGATTTTCCTCTTTTAATTGTTTTCTTTTTAAAATCTTCATATACTTCTTCAGGTACATAGAATTCATCATGATCAAAACCATAAGATAATTTAGCGTTTTTACCATCTTCTTTACCTAATGGTGCACCATGAACTTTATTTGTTCCTTGATTTGCTGAACCAAATCCAATAACTGTATTTACAATAATTAAAGTTGGCTTGAATTGTTCTTTTTTACCTTTTTTAATAGCTTTATGAATTTCATTAATGTCATTTCCATCTTTAACTTCTAAAACTTGCCAATTACAAGCTTCATAACGTTTTTTTACATTTTCACTAAATGACATTGATAAAGGTCCATCCAAAGTAACCTTATTTGCATCATATAAAACAATTAATTTACCTAATGATAAATGACCTGCAAGAGATGCCGCTTCATAAGTAACCCCTTCTTGCATATCGCCATCACCACATAAAACATATGTATAATGATCAATAATATCAAAGTTTTCTTTGTTATATTGACTTGCTAAAAATTTTTCAGCCATTGCCATTCCAGCTGCCATTGGAATACCTTGTCCTAATGGTCCACTTGAAGCATCAACACCATGTGTCATTTCAATTTCTGGATGCCCAGGTGTATGAGAATTCAATTGTCTAAAATTCTTTAGATCATCGATTGTAACATCAAACCCTGTCAAATGTAACATGCTATATAAAAGTGCAGAAGCATGTCCACTTGCTAAAACGAAACGATCTCTATTAATCCATTCAGCTTCTTTGTTATAAATGTTTAGTTCTTTATTAAACAATGTATATAAAGCAGGTGCTGATCCAAGAACCATTCCTGGATGTCCAGAATTTGCTTTATTGATTGTATCGATTCCTAAACTTCTAATTGTTGCGATTGATAAATTTGAAATATCCATTTACATTTTCTCCTATTTTTAAATAAGTCAAGACATATTATACACATTTTCTATAAAAATTAAATATCTTCTACTAGAATTCCTTAATTTTTTAATTTTTCTTGTTTTAATTTAAGCGGTGTTATATCATTTCCTTTTTCATCTACAACTTTAATTGCTTTTAATTGAGATTTAAATCCTTCTCTAAAAAGCTTAATATATTCTTTTCTCAATTTATCCTGTTCTTTTAATTCTTCAGGAGTAATTGTACCTTCTTTTTTCTTTTTAGCTAAAACATTTATTCTATCTATAAGTTTTTGATCTATTGCTGCCATTTTGATTTCTCCTTTTAAATAAAAAACTAGAGAGCTTTTAGATTATCCCTGTTACGTACAGGTGGGCACCTTTAAATAATTTTAGGATTCCTATTCAAAGATAGGCTTTCAACACCATTATTTAGATCAGGTTCCCGTATCTAATGTGTAGGAAATTTATTTACACTCTCTAGTCGCATTACATTATACCATAAATTATTTTTAAATATACCCCTTTATTTATCTTTTTTAACAATATAGCTTGAAGCATATTCCTTACTAAAGTATCTTTTTACTTCATTTATATCTGCCAATGTCATTTTACTTACATAATCTACTAAATCAAATGAACAAATTCCTTCAAAATAATAACGGCTAAAAGTATTCGCAATACTTTCTGGACTATTGTAACTATTGATGAAGTTTCCAATTGTTTTCCTTTTAATTCTTTCAAAGTCATCTTCTGCTATTTCTAAATCTTGAACATGATCTATAAAATTAAAAATTGTCTTTTGCAATAATTCATAATCATCTTGATCTCCACCCATTAAAATAAAAGCATAATCTCTTTCTTGCGTAA